>OBMA010001968.1_pt1 | contig 12251 bp, 7 predicted proteins | sample 1539141 | NCBI WGS metagenome assembly OBMA01 (sample SAMEA3991484, study PRJEB22521) | metagenome | biome: anthropogenic terrestrial biome; feature: sewage plant; material: raw primary sludge | place: Sweden | collected 2012-09-26 | reverse complement strand
TCATTATTGTACTATGATGCGGTGATGGTTTCGTATTGTTCGGAGTGTTTCATACTTGCATCATATCGTGATTTTGTCTCTGGAGGAAATGCGTTGAAAAATAGATTTTTCAAGTATATATCAAACCGTACATTCCTGGTGATTGGCGTGCTCACAGCCGTTTCTCTCATTCTTGCAGGAACTGAACTTGCAGGCGTTACCATGAACAAATATGCTGTTTTTGCACTTTTGTGCGTCATACTGGGATGCCTTTTATTTACCAGGATATTCATAGGCATACCATATAGAAAAAGTGAGAACAGGCTTCATCTGTATATGGAAGGATTCACGGTTCCCAGAGCAGATGAGCCGACTGAGATGACTCCGGAGACGGAGAATCTCATGAAACAGATGAGAGACATGATGAATTCCAAGCAGGTCTTGTCACTCAGTAAGAGACAGGCGCAGTATCTTGCGCTGCAGAATCAGATCAATCCTCATTTTCTGTATAACACGCTCGAGAGCATAAGGAGTGAGGCGCTTATAGGCGGGCTTACAGATGTCGCTGATATGACGGAAGCACTTGCGACTTTCTTCAGATATACGATAAGCAAAGTTGAAAATCTGGTATCGGTTGAAGAGGAACTTCAGAACTGCAGAACATATTTCTATATTCAGAAATACAGATTTGGAGACAGACTTGAGCTTTCTGTCGAATGCGATCCTTCTGACCGAGATGATATATATGAATGCAGGATTCCAAAGCTTACTATGCAGCCTATTCTGGAAAATAGTATCATTCATGGAACTGAGGTGAAGCTTGGGACAGGACATCTTGTGATCCATCTTGAAAAGTCCGGTTCACGTATAATAATAAAGATCTCAGATGACGGCGTGGGAATGGACACGGATACTCTTAGCAAGATGAATGACGATCTTGCACGGAGCGGGAAAGTCATGCTTGAGAGGGAATCGGCGGAAAATGCAGGAGAAAAGGGCGGTATAGCGCTTATAAATGTAAATAACAGGATAAGACTTTTATTTGGAGAACAGTATGGACTTCACGTATATTCGATAAAGGGATCAGGTACAGATGTTGAGATATCTATTCCGGCAGTTGTGAGTGACAGAGAGATCAGTGGCGGAAAAACAGCCGGAAGTCAGGAAGTATGATCGGGGAATATAGCTAGAGGATATCTACGAATGGGAAGGTCAAAGCAGGATGGTAAGTGAAGCATTACGAATAGAACACGCCGGATTTGTAACGACGAATGGCGTCCATATCGATGACTTCAGCATTTCGATGCATAGCGGAGAGATAATGGGACTCGTGCCTATTGACGGTTTTGGCGTAGATGCGATCTTTGAACTTATTCAGAACAATCCTCAGCTTAATTACGGATATGTATATATGAATGACAGGCTTGTCAACAGCTGGGATACACATCCTAAAAAGATGAACCGCGTGAGCATAGTCAGAGGGAGAAGCGCGCTTGCAGGAGAGCTTACCGTCGCTGACAACGTGTTCGTTCTAAGGCATGGATTCAGAAAATATGTTATAAGACCTGAACAGCTCAAAAAGCAGCTTGAACCATTCTTTACGGATGCCGGTGTCAGTATTCCTGCGGACAAGCATGCTGACGAACTTACAGAATATGAACGCATAACGGTGGAGATCATGAAAGCGGTAGTGGCGGGGAACTGGCTTATTGCCATAGACGAACCTGACACACTTATAAGCAGCGCTGATCTGGGACGTATACATAAACTTCTAAGTTACTGCGCAGAAAAAGGACTGACGATACTCTATATCTCATCTCACTATGAGAATATAGTTTCACTTTGCGACCGCATAGCGCTTATGGAAAACGGTCAGATCATAAAGTATTTTAATGCTGGAGACAGACTGCCGGGGGTGAGCGAACTGCTGAAGATAGGGCGGGGCGATGTCATAGCAGAGGATAATGGAGATAAAGGTAGAGATAATAGCGATTCAGAGGATAATGGAAATAAAGGTAGAGATAATAGCGATACAGATGATGATGAGACCAGCGTACATAGTGCCGGATATGATACAGACGGCGAGAATCAGAAGCGCGATTTTGGCATGAAAGAAGCGTTAGTCTTTGATAATGTCACGGATGATAATATCTTTCGTATGAATTTCAAACTGATGCATGGTCAGTGTGTCATGATAAATGATCTTGTTGAGAAGGATGATATCGCATGTCTTGAGGATCTGATATCAGGAAACAGATTTCCAGTGAGCGGATGCATATACTTAGATGGCAGGAAGATCACATGCCCCGCGGGACGTAAGATAGCAGTTATACCGCCTTCCCCGGAAAAGTCGCTCTTATTTCCCGATATGAGCTATATGGATAACCTCTGTATGACAGTAGACGAAAGAGTAAAGAATGTATGGTCAAGCGGAAGGATACGCAGAAGTCTGCGCAAGGAGATTGGGGATCAGCTTGATGAAAGTCTGTTTGACGTTAACGTTAAGCTTCTTACAGCGGAGGAGAAGAAGGAACTGGTATACAGGAGGATCATGCTTCAAAAACCGTCAGTCGTTATGATAGTGCAGCCATTCCGTGCGTCGGGGTTTGCGTCAAGACGTCATACGGTCGGACTTATCAGACATCTCATCGAAAGAGGAGCTGCGGTCGTACTTGTTTCAGCAGGCATGACGGATGCGATAATGATAACTGATAATATCATTCAGGTATCGGCAAAATCATAAAAACAGTGAAGCTTTTGATACCGCTTCACTGTTTATTTATATGGATCAGCATTTTTCAAATACGGCAAAAGACTGTCCAGACATCGTAAGTATGCCTTTTTTCAGCGACACGTCACCTATCATGTATAAAGGCTTTCCGGAGAAATAAGAGGTTTCACCGGGAAGCTTTATGTCTTTTATTTCCCGGACAGGCTTCTCAGAAGGATTTACGGCAATGATCAGATCTTCGCGTGAGAATACAAACGGATATCTGTCTTTTTTCGCATAGATGACATTAAAACTGCCGTCTGCCTGTAGACGCTTATCCTTGTGTCTGAGCTTTAATACCGCTTTGACGGAACTTAAAAGAGAATCTTTGTCCGTTTCTTCATTTGCCACGCTTGGGGAGCCATTCCGCGTATCTACAGGAAGATAGAGCTTTGATGGATCGGCATCGCTGAAGCCCTTGTTGCTGCCATCTGTCCACTGCATCGGGGTGCGTGTTCCTGTGCGTCCGTAGCCGCCTTCTTTACTTGTCATAGGGATATATTTCATCCCTATCTCGTCGCCATAGTAGATGAACGGAACGCCGGGCATAGTCAGGATGAACGCATACGCAATACGGCATTCGGATTCGTCAAATGAAAGGGTCATTCGGGGCGTATCATGATTGCAGGTAATAAAGCTGATGTAGCCGTGATCCTTGGATTCACTGTATTTTTTAAGATAATCGCCAAGAAAATCCATTATATTGCCGTTACCTTTTTTACTGAAAAAGCTGAGCTGTTTTCCACTGTTGTCGGTCTTCCTAAAGAGGGCGTGATATCCATTCGTTTCGTGATCAAGATAGAAGTCCATGTGGAATCCGGCTTTGTTAAGCGATCTCTGTGGATATGACCATTCTGATACCATGGCAGCATCAGGATAATCTTTATCGAGCATGCGGCGGCATCTCTGCCATAGCTCACATGTAGCAGTCTTGTCGTCGTCGTTTTTAACAAGGGAATCAGCCATATCAACTCTGAATCCGTCACATCCCCTGTCAAGCCAGAAGCGCATGACATCGAGCATAGCGTCAAAAGTCTCGCTGCACGCAGTCGCTGTATAAGGCATCTGCCATGAAGGAGCGGTTATCTTATTGAATCCGTAATTGAGCGCGGGCTGCGAGTTGAAGAAATTGAGAACGTAGCAGCCGTCACGCTCTGCCATTCCGCTCATGCAGCTGAAATCGGCCGGCTTGTTCCATACGCTGTCAGTCCAGATGTATCTGTCGGAATATCTGTTCGGGGATGCTTTTCTGCTCTGTCTGAACCAGGCACTTGTATCAGATGTATGACCGGGAACGAGGTCAAGGAGGATATGCATTTTACGCTTATGAGCTTCACTAAAGCATCTGTACAGGTCTTCATTTGTTCCATATCTCGGAGCTACTTTTTTATAGTCGCGGACATCGTACCCTGCGTCCATGAACGGACTGTCAAAGCATGGATTAATCCATATCGCGTTGCATCCCAGATCTTTTATATAGTCAAGCTTCTCGGTGATGCCGTTAATATCTCCGATCCCGTCATCGTTCGTATCGTTAAAACTCTGGGGATATATTTCATAAAATACTGTATTACTCAGCCACTTTGGCATAATGTGTACTTCCTTTCGGGTAAGATAGATAACGGTCAGACAATCGATCAGATATGTATGACTGTGCTCCGTTACCACATATGATGTTGTTTAAAAAATGATGGCACAATGATAACAAAGTTGAAACGCGACTGCAATAGCGAATGAGAAATTGTGAAATATGCACAAAAACGCGATGCCAAATTAGAGCGAAATGTAGAATATAATAAATAAAATTGAAATCTGTTTGGAATGGTGGTAATATGTGATCAGTTACCGGAAACGTTACCGGTAACGATACTACCAAAGGCCGCGTCACTAAGCGAAATAATAAAGTTCAGCAGATAAAATACAGGCGCAGATGACCGATGGTCAATCCAGGGAGAGAAACAGGAGGATACGAGTTATGAAAAAGTTTTCTAAGTTTCAGTGGAAGACAGTAGCAGCCGGTGCAATGGCAGCAGCTATGTGCATGACAGGTTGTGGAGAGGCAGCAGCACCTGCAGCATCAAGTGCAGCACCTGCAGAATCAACAGTAGCAGCATCAACAGCAGCTGCATCAACAGCAGCAGCTTCTACAACAGTAGAGACTAAGGACGTAACACTTACAGTATGGGGACCTCAGGAAGATCAGGTAGATGATACTTCATGGCTTCCTACAGAATGCAAAGCTTTCGCAGCAGAACATCCGGAATGGAACATCACATTTAACTATGCAGTATGTGCAGAAGGTGATGCCGGAACTAATGTAACAAAGGATCCTACAGCAGCAGGTGATGTATATATGTTCGCTAACGATCAGCTTGGTGCTCTTATCGACGCAAATGCTATCGCAGAACTTGGCGGAGATGCAGCACAGGCTGTAAAAGATAACAACACAGATACAATGGTTGCTTCAGTAACAGCAACAGACGGCGGAATCTACGGCGTTCCTTTCACAGGAAACACATGGTTCATGTATTATGATAAGAGCGTCTTCTCAGAAGATGATGTCAAGAATCTTGATACAATGCTCTCAAAGGGTAAGGTTTCATTCCCTATCACAAATTCATGGTATGTAGCTTCTTTCTTCGTAGCTAACGGCGGAACACTTTTCGGAGAAGATGGAACAGATGCTGATGCCGGAATCCAGTTTGGCGGAGATGCCGGAACAGCAGTTACAAAGTATATGGTAAACATGGTAAAGAATAAGAACTTCTCAAGCGATGCTGATGGTTCAGGTCTTGCAGGACTTCGTGATGGTTCAGTAAATGCTATATTCTCAGGCACATGGGATGCAGAAGCAGTTAAAGAAGCACTCGGTGACAACTATGCAGCAGCTCAGCTTCCTACAATCACGGTAGACGGATCAGACAAGCAGCTCATGAGCTTTGCAGGATCTAAGGCTATCGCAGTAAATCCTAACTGCAAAGATCCTGATGTAGCAGTAGCACTTGCTTCATATCTTGGCAGCGCAGATGCTCAGAAAGCTCATTATACAATGAGAAATATCATTCCTTGTGATAAGAGCCTTGCATCAGATGTTGATGTTGAAAAGGATCCCGCAGCACTTGCACAGACAAATACTATCGCAAATACTTCAATCCTTCAGCCTACAATCTCAGCAATGAGCCAGTTCTGGACACCTACTGAGAACTTCGGTAAGTCTCTTGCAAATGGTGAGATCACTGAAGATAATGCAGCTGAAAAGACAGAAGCATTTAACAAGTCATTTACTGAGACTCTTAACTAAAAAGATACAGTAAAGGATAAAAGATCATTATAGATCTACACGCATAGAATATTCACTTAATCGGGCGGTCGGTATTGATGAGATACCCGGCCGCCTGATTTTATGAATGCACCTGGCGGTGCAAAAGAGAAAATACGGAGGAAAATACATTGGCTGAAACAGCACAGAACACAGAAAAAGGGAGTTCGCCGGAGGAAAATCCGTATTCATTTAAAAATGCCATAAAGAACGGAAATGCGCTGACACGTCTTTCATGTCTGATCATGGGACTTGGCAATATCGCCCATAAGCAGGTCATCAAGGGTCTCGTATTTCTTCTATGTGAAATAGGATATTTCTGGTTCCTGTTTAAACCGTATGGCGGAGAATACTGGATATCAAAGCTTCCAAGCCTGGGAGATGCTAAACAGGTGAAAGTATGGAATGAGGCTAAGGGTGTATTTGAATATACGGCCGGTGATAATTCACAGCTTATACTTTTGTATGCGATCGCAGCTTTATTTGTGACAGTAGTTTTCATATTTGCATGGATGATGACTGTGAAATCAGCATATCAGGTTCAGTGCCAGACCGCATCTGGAGAACATGTCAACAGCTTTGCCGAAGATATCAAGACACTGTTTGACAGAAATATACATGCGCTTCTGATGTTTCTTCCTGTGGCTTTTCTCATGGTGTTCACGGTACTGCCGCTTATCTACATGATGAGTATGGCATTTACAAACTACTCAAAGAGCGGCAATCATCTGATACTGTTCAAATGGGTAGGGTTCAAGAATTTTATTAATGTTTTAAGCTTTAAGTCAAATATAGGACAGCAGTTCTGGGGTGTTTTGATATGGACGCTCGTATGGGCATTCTTTGCGACATTTCTTAATTTCTTCCTCGGCACACTTGTTGCGATGCTGATCAACAGACCCAGAACAAAATGTAAGGGACTCTGGAGATTCTGCTTTACGTTATCGATCGCAGTACCTCAGTTCGTATCACTCCTTATAATGCACACAATGCTGCAGCCGGAAGGCATAGTCAACAGGATGCTTAAGAACGCAGGACTTATCTCAACGTCACTTCCGTTCTTTTCAAATGCGACGTGGGCAAGAGTTACAGTAATTGTGATCGATCTTTGGGTCGGCATACCGTATACGCTTATGCAGGTCACCGGTATACTTAAGAATATCCCGGCGGATCTATACGAAGCAGCAAAGGTTGACGGCGCAAACAGTATCCAGATGTTTTTCAAGATCACGCTGCCATATATGCTGTTCGTTATGACACCATATCTGATAACTACATTTACCGGAAATATCAACAACTTTAATGTCATATATCTTCTTTCGGGAGGCGCCCCGGTACCGGTCGGATCATCAGCCGGCAAGACGGATCTGCTAGTGACATGGCTGTATAAATTATCAGTCGATCAGCAGAATTACTGTATTGCAGCGGTAATCGGCATCATGACATTTGTGGTTCTTGGAGTAGTGTCACTTGTCGCGTATCACAACAGTGGATCATATAAGAACGAGGAGGGCTTCAGGTGATGAAAACAAATACATCAATCAAGACACGAAGAGCAATAGGCGATTTCTTTGTTCACCTTCTTCTCGCAGTATTATCGGTGATCTGGGTGATCCCGATATTCTGGATAATACTTACAAGCTTCAGAGCGGAAAAGGGCAGTTATGTCACTACATTTTTCCCTAAGCATTATACGCTGAACAATTATAAGACACTGTTCACAGATACAGCTGTCATGAATTTCCCCAGGATGTTCGGAAACACGCTTATAATTGCGGCATTTACGTGTATCATAAGTACATTTATCGTACTCAGTGTTGCTTACTGCACAAGCCGTCTGAAATTCAGAGCACGTAAGCTTTACATGAACTTTGCCATGATAATCACTATGTTTCCCGGATTTATGTCTATGATGGCAGTCTATTTCATATTAAAGAGTATGAATCTGACGACAGGTCCGGCAGTTATCATCGCGCTCGTCATATGCTTCAGCTCAGGTGCAGGAACGACTTTCTATATCATGAAGGGCTACATGGACACGATACCGATCGGACTTGATGAGGCGGCGTGCCTTGACGGTGCTACAAAGTTTCAGGTATTTACGAAGATAATCATTCCGCTTGCAAAGCCAATGATAGTCTATCAGGTAATCACGTCTTTCCTCGGACCGTGGCTTGATTTCATATTTGCCAAGATCATCTGCGGCGCACAGGCAAAGTATTTCACAGTTTCGATAGGTCTGTGGTCGATGCTTCAGAAGGAGTACATAGACCGCTGGTATACATGCTTTGCGGCAGGTGCCGTATGCGTATCCATCCCGATAGCGATACTTTTCATGTATACGCAGCGCTATTATCAGGAAGCAATGGGCGGAGCCGTAAAAGGGTGATTGTGCCTGCATATGGCAATGCTTCTCTGGAAAATAAAAGACAATTGGCGAGCAGTAAAGGGAAGATTGTGCCTGCATATGGCAATGTTTCTCTGAAAAATAAAAGGATGTGGCGGAAAATAATATGCATATGAGAAATCTCAAAAAAATATGTTCCGCAATCACAGGCAGCGTACTGATCATCAGTACGCTGCTTTGTGGCTGCGGGAACAATTCAGAGAATAATGTAGAGAATGACACGGAAAGCGGCGCGGAGAATCTGGATTACAATATAGATAATACTAGGACTGATACGTGGTATGAGATATTCGTATATTCTTTTTGTGATTCAGATGGAGACGGCATCGGCGATCTTAATGGCGTAGATGAGAAAATAGGATATCTGAAAGAGCTCGGAATAAGCGGAATCTGGCTTATGCCGGTGTGCCCGTCTGACAGCTATCATAAATATGATGTGAATGACTATGAAGACATTGATCCGCAGTACGGAACCATGGAAGATTTTGACAAGCTTGTCAAGGACTGCCATGCAAACGGAATCCGCGTGATAACGGATCTTGTCGTGAATCACACCGGAGCTCATAACAAGTGGTTTACCAGGGCGTGCGATTATCTGAAGGAACATCCTGCAATAGATTTTGCGGAGGGAGAAGAGGCTTCTCAGAGCAAAGATCAAACATCTGACATGTATACGGACGACGGGCTGAGGTATGTAGAGTATTATAATTTTTCAAATGAAAAGAAAGCCGGATATAATAAAGTTGAGGGGACTGACTACTACTACGAATCGCAGTTCAGCCCGGATATGCCGGATCTTAACTGGAACAGTCAATACGTTTATGATGAGATAAAGTCGGTCATGAAGTTCTGGACAGATCACGGAGTCGACGGGTTCCGCCTGGACGCTGCGAAAGAGTATTATTCCGGGAATAGCACGGAAAATAAAAAAGTTCTTTCGTGGCTTGAAAATACCGCAAAAGAATTGAATCCAGACGCATATCTTGTAGCGGAAGTATGGGATACATTTGGAACGATACAGGATTATTATTCAAGCGGAATCACAAGCATATTTAATTATCCGTTCGGCAACAGCGACGGGCAGATCGTCAAGACTATAAACGGTGCCGGAAATGAGAGCCGCGTCGGAAAGTATGCGCCCAATATAGAGAAAGCGGAGAGCGCATACCGCAGCAGCAACCCTTCATTTATCGATGCGCCGTTCTTGTCAAATCATGATACCGGAAGGATATCCGGTTTTCTAAATTATGATGAAGATAAGATGAAACTCGCGGGTGCGATGATCCTCTTTATGAGCGGGAATTCTTTTATTTACTATGGAGAAGAGCTTGGAATGTCCGGGAGCGGGAACGACCCGTCGAAGCGCGCTCCGATGTACTGGAGCGATAAAGATAATGCGAGTGATGGAATGAACAGCAATAATGGTAACAGCCAGGACAAGAGCGAAATTGATATCAGTCAGGGTAAGAGTGGAACTGATGCCAGTCAGGATGAGAGCGGGCTTACAACTCCGCCGCCCGGCTGCACGGTACAGGAAAACAAGTTTGGTTCATTTGACGAGCAGAAAAATGATGAGTCTTCAATATATAATTATTATAGAAAAGCGATATCGATAAAGGCTTCATGCCCTGAGATCGCAGAGGGTGTGTCGACTGCAGACAAAACGCTGAACAAGGGATCAATCAGTGCTGTAAAGAAGACGATGAAGACGAAGGATGATGGAGAAAACAGCTGTGTGATCCTTTATAATATCTCTGATAAAGAACAGACGTTAGAACTGAACTTGAATGAAAATGGTCTAAGGCTATGCGCCGAGCTGGAAACAGGAAGTGAAAAGGTACATGTATCGGAAAATAAAATAGAGATTCCCGCCTGGGGAATCGCCGTGATAAAATGATGAAGAAAAGATTGTAGAACACGGGGGCTCGGCGAAACTCATTGAAACTCGTATAATTATCTTTACGTAGGTGTCATTATCTTTCACGTAGGTCACTTGACATTTATCATGAGAAATATTAGAATAAACGATGTTGCTGGTCGTAAGATCTGCAACATCATGTGTGTGTAGCTCAGCTGGATAGAGCGTCTGGCTACGGACCAGAAGGTCGCGAGTTCGAATCTTGTCACACACATTATTATATTAAAAACCCTTGTCCAAGACTGGACAAGGGTTTTGTTTTTCATTCAATGACCTGCGTGCAGCTATATCTAGTAAGATCAACATTAATCTTATCTCATTTTGTAGAGCCTGAATGTTATGCGAAGCTATACATGCGCTAGCGAAAGATTAGACTTTGCGTTTAGACCTTAATTGTTCATGCGACTGCAGCGAACTTACAGCCTGAACTTGCGAAAGATTATACTGTGCGTTTAAGCTGCGGCATCATCTCTTCGAGGCATACTCCATTATTGGGGTCATCGTTATATTCCAATGTCTTTTCAACACATTTCTTTATGAATGTTCCGGCTCGTTTTACAGATTGGTCAAATGGAACATGATTGACTGCATCAGCAGTCAGAATAGCTGCGAATATATCGCCGGTGCCACACTTTTGACTGTTTACACGATGAGTCCTGAAATTATGGATGACAGTGTTGCTGCAGGACGAGACACTGTTGCCTGAGGCGGGGCTGTGGGACGAGACATTGTATCCTGAGGCGGCACTTGGGGACGAATCATTGATGCCTGAAAGTATACTGTTGCCTGACGAGGCATTACTGTCTTGCACGGAGTGTGGCCGCTCGTATGTGAAATTAGCTATAAATTCTCCCTGCGGTATTCCGGTTATAACTACATGCGAAGGACCAAGCGAGGATATCTTTTCAGCGATGTCTGTAAGATCTTTCTTTGAAAAGTTTTCGTGGTATGGGACATCAGCAAGTATGCATGCCTCGGTAAGGTTGGGGGTCACGATATCTGCAAGAGCGACGAGAGATTTCATTTCCCGGCACATCTCGTCAGTATATGTGCGGTAGATGGCGCCATGATCGCCGATTACGGGATCTACAAGGACTATGGTTTCAGTCGTGCGGAAATCTTTTATCATTTTGCGGACGATCTGGATCTGCTTTGCCGAGCCGAGAAAACCTGTTTCGATGCCATCGAATTTAAGACCTAGTTTCTTCCATTCATTCAGATAAGCTTGCATATTATCTGTATAGTCATCGAACCAGCAGCTGTTGTAGCCGGTGTGGTTTGATAGTATGGCAGTAGGTACCGGGCAGCACTGAATCCCAAGCCAGGATATTACCGGCAGTGCGACGGCAGTGCTGCAGTGACCATAACCTGATATATCATTTACGAGAGCAACCTTGCGGCGGTGCTGCAGAGCAGGTGCATGAGATGCATGTGCAGGAGATGTAGATGCATGAGATATAGATGCATGAGATGTAGGTGCATGAGATGCAGGTGCATGAGATGTAGGTGCATGAGATATATGTGGTTTTGCGGATTGTCTTTTATTTTCCAAAATAGGTGCCTCGTGTAAGTGTTTAATCCAACTATCTATGATTATAGCAGACGCAAGAACTAAATTGTGTATAAAGAATATTGTGATGCGTGTATCAAAATATTATGATGCATGTTTCAAAAGTAATTATCTGACGTAATACACATGTGATCAGTCATGCTGGAAAACAATTGATCAGTCATGCTGGGAAACACTTGATCAGTCATGCTGGGAAACACTTGTCGTTTATATCATGTTGAAATGATTGATAGTACAGTATTCTGAGATAATTACTTTTGAAACATGCATCATAATATTTTGATACAC
>OBMA010001967.1_pt1 | contig 12253 bp, 8 predicted proteins | sample 1539141 | NCBI WGS metagenome assembly OBMA01 (sample SAMEA3991484, study PRJEB22521) | metagenome | biome: anthropogenic terrestrial biome; feature: sewage plant; material: raw primary sludge | place: Sweden | collected 2012-09-26 | reverse complement strand
ACTTAGGTAAGCGTTTAGAAGAGTTTAAAATTATTGATTTTTCTCCTGAGCAAGAAGGAAAAGTGTATTTTGGTGCTTGGGTCGAGATTGAGAATGACCAAGGTGAAAAAATTACGGTGCGTATTGTTGGGGTAGATGAAATTTATGATCATCATCCGCAACATATTTCAATTGATTCACCTATGGCACACGCTTTACTTGGAAAGCAAACCGATGATGAGATTGAAGTGGTGACACCCTTGGGCAAGAAACTGTGGTATATCAATGAAATTCGTTATGAAAAGCCTGAAAAATAGTCAAAATAATGGATTTTGATTTTATTTTAAGCAGTCAGTCAGAAAAAAGTATAAAAGTGTTTGCTAAGATTGGATTTTATTTATATGATAGCCGCCATTGGAAGCGTGGCAGAGCGGTTTAATGCACCGGTCTTGAAAACCGACGAGGGTGTGAGTCCTCCGTGAGTTCGAATCTCACCGCTTCCGCCAAATATTGAAAAAGACCCTTGATCATCAAGGGTTTTTTTTTCACTTCGATTTTTTCCCACATAGTAGTTCACAGAAGGGTTTGGATTAAATTCGACACTTTATTATCGCTAAGTCCATTTCACTGAATTTGTTCTTTCATTTATAAAATATTACTGTAGTCATCACTTATTCATGGCAAGGCTTTGGCACAGGCGTAGCTGCTTCTGCCTGCTTTAGAAAGGATGAAATCTGACTGTCATTAAGCTTAGCGTGTTTCATCAAAATCCCCTTGGTTTTTTTAAGGTAATAGATTGCTATTTTTGACTATGATTATTTTAGCCAAGCATAAGAACTGTTTATAATACGCTTCTGCTATTATTTTCTTGAATTCTTGCTACATTTTATCTTCACAGTACACGTGCATAGTCAGATTGGCCCCTAAGCGTTATTATAGCGCTCTTCATGTTATTGGAATGTGCTATGAAAATCGTCGCAGATGAAAATCTGGCTTTTACTGAATATTTCTTTGCAGATTTTGGAGAAATTCAACAAGCGGCAGGGCGTACTTTAACCCAAGCAGATGTACAGGATGCAGACGCTTTGTTGGTGCGTTCTGTGACGAAAGTAAATGCGCAGTTGATAGAAAATACCGCAGTTAAATTTGTCGGCAGTGCCACGATTGGTACAGATCATTTAGATATTGCAAGCTTAGAAAAACACCACATCGCATGGTCAAATGCGGCAGGCTGTAACGCTCAAGCAGTTGCTGAATATGTCATTACCGCACTGCTATATTTACAACCCAATTTAATTGAAAAAAATGAAAAATTTACCTTAGGGATTATTGGTTTAGGAAATGTGGGTTCACGTTTAGCATGTATGGCTAAATTATTGGGTTGGAATGTGATTGGATATGATCCCTTTGTGAATCGTGAAACGATCCAGCACGTTGAATTGGAAGCATTGTTAAAAACGGCAGATGCTATTTCGCTTCATGTTCCCTTAACCCAAACTGGGGAGCATCCGACGTTTCATTTGATCAATGCTGATGCTTTGGCACACATGAAGCCTGAAGCGATCCTAATCAATTCAGCGCGTGGCCCAGTGGTGGAAGAATCGGCTTTGATTGCTGATCTTGAAAGCACCAAGCGCCAAGTGGTGCTAGACGTATTTGAGCATGAACCTGAAATTTCAGCAGAATTACTCAATTTAATTTCTTTGGTCACTCCTCATATTGCGGGCTATAGCTTGGAAGGTAAGGCGCGTGGTACGCAAATGATTTACGATGCTTTCTGCACAACTTTTAACTTTAGCGCAAATAAGCAATTTGAAACGCAATTGCCTGTATGTGAACAATATTTTCAAAAGCAGGATTTAAAGCAAGCGCTGAAACAACATCTGAGTCAAATTTATGATATTGCGCGAGATGACTCAAATTTACGTGCCTGTTTAAAAGCGGGCAAAGTCGATCAACAGGCTTTTGATTATTTACGTAAAACCTATCCATTACGCCGTGAATGGGCAGCACACGGAGGCCCTAAAGCATGAGTATGGAAAGTTCTGAAATGGTAAACACTGAAATAGTCAATTATCAGCCCACCTGTGATATTAAAGCTTTAAAAGCACGTGCCAAAATGTATGCTCAAATTCGTCAATTTTTTGCCGAACGTGAGGTACTGGAAGTAGAAACGCCAATCTTGTCCCAAGCGGGTGTAACCGATGTGCATTTAGCATCGGTTCAGGCGCAGCGTCATTTGGGTGGAAAGCAACACACTCATTATTTACAGACTTCACCTGAGTTTGCCATGAAGCGTTTATTGGCCAGTGGTAGTGGGCCGATTTACCAAATTTGCAAAGTCTTCCGTGATGATGAACATGGACGTAAACACAACAGTGAATTCACCATGTTGGAGTGGTATCGTCCAAATTTAAGCTTAAAAGAGTTAATGTTTGAAGTCACTGATTTACTCAATGTGACTTTGGCACATCGTTTTGGCGAAGTGCGTCCAACCATTTTAAGTTATAAACATGCCTTTATGGATCGTTTGGATCTCAATCCATTACAAGCCAGTTTAAAACAGTTAAAAGACTGCTGTAACCGTGTCGGTTTAAATCTGGATTTGGGTGATGACCGTTTGGGTTATATCGACCTTTTATTTTCACATATGGTTGAACCGAGTTTAGGTTTTGATACACCGGTATTTTTGACCGATTTTCCGGCTGAAATGGCATCTCTTGCTAAAGTTAGAACTGATGAAGATGACGAGCACGTTGCAGCACGTTTTGAGTTGTATATTGAAGGTTTAGAATTGGCAAATGCCTATGATGAACTAATTGATGCTGCGGTGTTACGTTCTCGCTTTGAAGCGGATAATTTGGAGCGTCAAAAACTTGGTTTACATGTGATGCCGATTGATGAATATCTACTGGCGGCATTACCGAATATGACTGAATGTTCCGGTATCGCTTTAGGAATTGATCGTTTATTGATGATTGCAACGCAGCAGATGAAGTTAGAGAAAGTGATTACTTTCCCTGCTGATGTTTCTTAAAAGTATCGCTAAAAGTCTTATAACTCTTTCCCTTGTGAAACAATTTTTTTCACCCTTTTAAAAAAGGGAGGGGAAAGCTCTTCATTTTTAAAGATGAATCGAACTGCTACGCAAGGGCTGGATTAAAAAAGCTTCTCTTGTGAGTAATGCCAGTCAGTTAAGAGATTTATTGTTTTTTTACTTTAAATTCATGATGTTATTCGATACGCAGAAATGTCATCCGCAACTGTTCGAGGTAAGACTACTTTGAAAAAGTAAAGTTTCTGCGATTAATTGATCAATAAAAAGTATTTGACGAGTTTTGCGGTGAGGCGCACTGCGCCGCAAGATGCCTTTCTTGCGAAGCTCTGCTTCTCATTTGGGCTTATCCAAAGTAATAGATGAGCTCCAAGTATTTGATTTAAAGATATAAGACTCCGTTATGAATAGCTAAAAAGCTAAGGAATTGATTGTAAAACCCCCTTAACTGATCAGTATTCTCTTTTGTGAGAAGCTTTTTTCTAAGCTAGACAATTAAAACAGTTTGCTGTGCTTTTAACGCTTCAATTGCTTTGATCCGACGCTGAATAAGCATTTCACCAATATCGGGGCCTTGAATATCGGGTGGTAGATCTTGCGCTTTAATGCTACGAACAACTTCCATCGCATCGAGTACATATTGCGCTTGTGGATATTCACGATTTTCTAAACCTAAACGACCCCGTGAATCACACTCACAAGCTTGAACATAGGCTTCAACACGTTCAGGACGACGTAATACATCTAAACGTTGTAATAAGCGCCATAAAGTGCCCGGTTTAAGGGTTAATGCTTGATGGCATTTTAAATGTTCCTTACAGACCGCAATTGCAAGCTGCTTGGTATGGGTCGGTACTTTAAGTCGATCACAGACCTCAGTGACAGGTGCTATGCCTCGTTCTTCATGCATAATATGACGCGGTAACTCATCGACTGGAGTGAGTGCTTTGCCTAAATCATGCATTAAAACAGCAAAGCGTACTTCCAATGAATAATTGGCTTTACAGGCTTGTTGTAATGACATCATGGTATGAATACCACAATCAATTTCTGGATGATATTCAGGACGTTGTGGAACGCCATAGAGAGCATCTAACTCTGGGAATAGGACTTTTAAAGCACCACAAGCACGCAAAGTTTCAAAATACTCATCAGCATGATCTTCCATCAAGGCGCGCGCGGTTTCTTTCCAAACACGTTCAGGTGTTAAAGCTTCTAATTCGCCTGATTCTGCCAATTGCTGCATCAATGCTAAGGTTTCAGCGGCAATGCTAAATCCAAATGATTTATAACGTGCTGCAAAACGTGCAATACGCAGGACACGTAAAGGATCTTCGACGAAAGCATCGGACACGTGGCGGAGCACCCGATCGGCCAAATCTTGTTGACCTTTATAGGGATCATAAATATTGCCATCGTCATCCATGGCCATGGCATTAATGGTCAAGTCACGACGGATCAGATCCTCTTCAAGGGTTACACTGACATCAGTATGAAATTCAAAACCATGATAACCATGACCAGATTTGCGCTCAGTGCGGGCTAATGCATATTCTTCTTTTGTTTTGGGATGTAGGAAAACAGGAAAATCTTTGCCTACAGGTTGATAGCCAAGCGCGATAAGTTGTTCAGGTGTAGCACCGACAACGACATAATCTTTTTCGTGATAGGGGTGACCGAGTAAGTGATCACGTACTGCACCGCCTACTAAATAAACTCGCATGAAAAAACCTCTATTCTTCAAGCAATCATGCTACAGAATAGAGGTTTTCTCAAGTAAAGAACCTTAGCTTTTTGCTAAAGTTGAATACTAGCTTTCTTGTGATTGTTGAATTTCAGCAACTGTCAACGCTGTCATATTGACCACGCGACGTGTTGTTGCAGTCGGTGTCAAGATATGTACAGGTTTTGCAGCACCCAACAAAATTGGGCCAATCGTTACATTGTTGCCTGAAGTCGCTTTTAACAAGTTAAATGAAATATTTGCTGCATCAAGGTTTGGCATGATGAGTAAATTTGCAGAACCTTTGAAACGTGAGTTCGGGAATGCAAAATGACGAATATTTTCATCAAGTGCAGCATCACCGTGCATTTCACCTTCAACTTCTAGTTCAGGTGCAATTTCACTTAAAATTTCAAATACTTTACGCATTTTTTGTGCACTTGCATCCGTTTGGTCAGAACCAAAACTTGAATGCGATAATAACGCAATGCGTGGAGTCACACCAAAACGACGCACTTCTTCAGCCGCCAAAATGGTCATTTCAGCCAACTGTTCAGCCGTTGGGTTGGTATTGACATAAGTATCGGCAATGAACAAGTTACGATCTTGAAGCATTAACGCATTGAGGGTAAAGAATGTGCTACGACCTTCTTTTAAGCCAATCACGTTTTTCACGAAATCTAAGTGAATATCATAGCTTGAATATGTACCACAAAGCATACCGTCTGCATGACCATGTTTCACTAACATTGCAGCAATCAGGGTAGAGCGACGACGTGCTTCACGATGCGCATATTCAGGCGTTACCCCTTTACGCTGCATGATTTGGTAGTAATCATCGGCAAAAAATTCGTAATCTGGGTTCTTCTCTTGATCCACAATTTGAATGTTAACGCCGTGTTCAAGACGCAAGCCCAATTTCTTGATGTTTGCTTCAATGACAGCAGTACGACCAACAAGAATTGGGAATGCTAAACCTTCATCGACCGCAATTTGAACTGCACGAAGTACACGAAGATCTTCACCTTCCGCATAAGCAATACGCTTCGGTGCTGTTTTTGCTTGGGCAAAGATCGGTTTCATCATAAATGCAGAGTTGTATACAAACTCAGACAATTTTTGACGATATGCAGAGAAGTCTTGGATCGGACGAGTCGCCACACCCGAATCCATTGCAGCTTGTGCAACAGCAGGGGCAATTTCAAGAATTAAACGTTGATCAAGCGGCCGTGGGATTAAATAGTCACGACCAAAAGATGCAGATTTTTCACCATAAGATGCTGCATCTGCTTCAATGTGTGCCATACGTGCAATCGCATGTACGCAGGCAATTTTCATTTCTTCATTAATGGTGGTTGCGCCAACGTCTAAAGCACCACGGAAGATATAGGGGAAACAAAGTGCATTATTCACTTGGTTTGGATAATCCGAACGTCCTGTCGCCATGATCACATCAGGGCGTACTTCATGTGCATGTTCAGGTAAAATTTCTGGATCTGGGTTTGCTAAGGCGAAAATGATCGGATTTTCAGCCATCACTTTAACCATTTCTTTGGTTAAAATGCCTGCCGCAGAAAGTCCGAGGAACATATCTGCACCGGCAATCACATCTGCCAATTGAGTGCCTTCAATGTCTTGAACATAGCGTTTTTTAGATTCATCAAGATTGTCACGTTTAGTTGTTAACAAACCACGTGAATCGGCAACGGTAATGTTTTCCTTGCTCGCACCTAAAGCACAAAGCAAATCTAAACATGACAATGCAGCAGCACCCGCACCTGACGCGACAATTTTAATCTCTTCAATTTTTTTGCCAGTCAGTTGTAACGCATTGAGTAATGCTGAACCGACAATAATTGATGTGCCATGTTGATCATCATGGAACACAGGAATATTCATGCGTTCACGAAGTTTTTTCTCAATATAGAAACACTCTGGTGCCTTGATATCTTCAAGGTTAATACCACCAAAAGTCGGTTCTAATGCAGCCACGATATCGACAATTTTGTCTGGATCGTTTTCAGCAATTTCGAGGTCAAATACATCGACACCCGCGAATTTTTTAAACAGTACACCTTTACCTTCCATCACAGGTTTAGACGCTAATGGGCCAATGTTGCCTAGGCCTAAAACCGCTGTACCATTTGTAATCACTGCAACCAAGTTGCCACGTGCGGTATAAAGTGCTGCTGTTGATGGGTCGCGTTCAATCTCTAAACATGGCGCTGCGACACCTGGAGAATAAGCAAGCGCTAAGTCATGTTGGTTGACCAGCTGTTTACTTGGCGTAACACTGATTTTCCCTGGTGTTGGGTGTTCGTGGTAGTACAAAGCTTGCTGTTTTAATGATTGATCGTCCATCTGTATCTCTATTGTTGCTTGAGTTGCCCAGCCCGAGCGGGTGGTGGTTTTTTGCTTACTTTAGTCGAATATAACATTTGTTACGACCTTAGCACAGTCGCGAATATACCTTTTTCAAGTAAACTTATACTTAGGTCGGTAGACTTATATTAAGCAGGTATAAGTCTACACTTGAGAAGGTATAAGCCTGTGTTGCTCTAAGAAGATTGTTGCTTCACTTTCGGGTAAAGGCTTTGAAAACAAGAAGCCTTGCGCAATGTCACATTTGAGATCTTGTAAGTACTCAAGTTGTTGCTTGGTTTCAATACCCTCAGCAACCACCATCATGCCCATGGCTTTGCCCATAGCAATCATGGCACTGACAATGGCTTCTTGTTTATTTTCGCCAATTTTAGAGATAAAGCTTCGGTCTATTTTTAATATATCAATTGGAAAATCAGCTAGATAGGATAATGATGAGTAGCCAGTTCCAAAATCATCAAGGGAGATGTTGATTTTACGTTCTTTGATTTCATCGAGTAGATTCTTCACCGTAATTGAGTTCTCAAGTAGCGATGATTCGGTAATTTCAAGCTCTAGACTTGACCCTGATATTTGGTAAGTTTGAATGGCATAATCAAGGTCTTCAAGCAACTGCCCACGTTGTAATTGTTGGGCAACCACATTGACCGATACACATATATTATTAAAACCTAAATCATTCCAGTGTCTAATTTGTTTAGCGGTTTGTTGTATAACAATTCGACCAATATCTGAGATTAAACTGGTTCGTTCTGCAAGAGGAATGAACGAATTGGGTGGAATAATTCCTTTGGTTGGATGGTTCCAACGGACGAGGGCTTCAAAGCCATAAATATTTTGGTCACTAAAATTAATTTTGGGTTGATAGTAAACAACCAATTGATTGTTATTAATCGCCAGTCTTAAATCACGTTCTAAATAAATACCTTGTTCAAGCAAGGCCGTATTTTTGTTTGAATAGTAACGAATGGTATTGCCACCTAAGTTTTTAGCTTCGGTTAATCCTTGTTCGGCACAATTATTTAAATAGTCGAGTTGGCGACCATTTTCAGGATAGAACGCAATGCCCATAGAGAGGGTGATAATATGCTCTTGATCAAAAATATTGAAGGGTAGTGAAAATGCTTTACTGATCCTTTCACAGTGTTGTTGTATTGATGGTCGAATATGTGAAATTTCATAGACAATTGCAAAGTCATCACCATTTAAATGAGCCACAAATAAGGCTTCTGCGTTGGTGAGTCGCAGTCTTTGAGCAACTTGGCGTAATAACTCATCGCCACCACTATTGGATAAGAATTCATTCAGAGGTCTAAAACGATCGATATTGAGACGAATCACCGCAAGCTGCTGAATGGAATCTTTTTGACTCACCAAATATTGGTGTAATTGATAATTATAATAAAAACGATTCGGTAGGTCGGTGAGCGGGTCGTAATTTTCTAAATAGGAGAGACGCTGTTCTTGTAGTTTACGTTCAGTTAAATCAGAAACAATACCAATATAGTGTGTTACACGATTTTGCTCATCGGTGATGGCATTAATGTGCATCCAAACTGTGAGTTCTTTACCTGAGAGAAATTTTTCATTCATTTCTCCATCATATTCACCGGTTTTAAGTAATTGATGAGTGATTAAATAATGATCATCTCTTTGTTGAGATTTATAGTTTGCAGTAATATCAAATAAATATTTGCCAATGATTTTTTCTTGTGAAAAACCAGTCAATTTTTCATAAAATGGATTGACGTCAATATAAGCCAGTTGTTCATCAAGTATAAAAATACCTTCCGAAGCTTGTTTTAGTACGCTGGCTGCAAGTTTTAAACGTTCTTGATCGGTGCGCTCTTTCTGAATATCACGACGAATACCGACCATACGTAAAGCTTTTTGATTAATGGGGTCACGGCTAATGACTCTGCCAATATCATGTACCCATTTCCATTTTCCAAGACTATTTTGAATTCGATACGTGGCTTCATACAGATCTGATCGACCGCGTAAATGTTGTTTCATCGAAAATTTGAAATGTTCGACATCATCGGAATGAATAATATTTTGTAGCTGGTGCTGATGCTGCTTTAAAGGCTTTAATGTTTTTTGTTGCTTGGCATTGGTGATTAAAATTTCCCGATCTTTAATATTCCAATCCCAAGGTCGAAGCCCTGCAATTTCATGTGCCAACACCAGATTTTGTTGCTGATTTTCTAAATCGGTGTTCATTTTAGCGAGATCGAAAGTACGTTCTTTGACTTTTTGTTCAAGCAGCTGATTGTTTAATTGTAATTGTAGTTCAATCTCTTTTGATTTGTTAATTTCGGTTTTTAATTGCTGACATAACTCATCTGTCCATAGGACTTGTTGCTCTGCATTTTTAACCAAGCGGTTATTTTTGCAATACAGCGCTGAAATACGTTGATGAATACGAGAGCTTGTATTTGCACAAAGTAAAATGACAATCAGGGCAAAATTGATTGTTAAATGGAATAAATAATTTGAGCTGTCAGCAGAAATAAATTGTGAAGCAAGATACGGTAAAATTGCCGGAATAAAGGCTAAGCAAAAATAATTGAGTCGTTGGGTTAAAAACGTTAACGCAAATGCTTGGCTCACAATCAGCAGTAAAGCCGATAACATCAAGCCATGAACTGGGTTGAAATCATGGTTATATTGCGGAAGATAGTAATAAATGAGAGCAATGCCAGCCCCGATACAGCTTCCTATCGCTAAAAATTGAAATTGAAGCCAACGATGTGCATGCTTTAATGAAAAATTACGGGGCTTAAAATAGATACTGGTAATCAGTAAGCTCAAGCAATAAAACAGTGCCGTACTGATAAACCAAAGATTTAAATAGAAAGATGGTTTCGCAAAATAAAATTGATAAATACAATAAATATACAGGGATACAATCACAATACTGACGAGAAAAAATCGACTAAGACGAATCGTATTGGTAATTTGTGCAGCACTGACATGCTGGTTGATATATTCGTCCTGAATATTTGACATAAAAGCAAAAACCTTATTTTTGTTTTGCGATAAATTAACCTATCAAAATTTACTAGTGTTTAAAAAAAGAAAAACGTTTTTTTAAATCTATATTTATCATTAGAATCAAGAGTAATAATGTTATTTAAAAAAATCAATCGAATTGCGACTATTTACCTAGAATAAGGTGAACTACGCAGTTAGGTTATAATTTAAAATAGATAAAGCAACAATTGGCGCAGTTTCAGTGCGTAAGACGCGATTACCAATACACCAATTGATGAATCCTACTTTATTTGATAATTCAATTTCACTTTCACTTAAACCACCTTCGGGGCCAATCAACAGTGCAATATTTGGCGTTGCATTTTCAAGGACATTGATTTGGTCTTTATTTGGCGCGAGTACCAGTTTGGTGGTGGGTAATTTAGTTGCAAGCCAGTCGGCTAATGCAAGTGGTGCTAAAATTTCTGGAACGCGATTCATGCCACATTGTTCACATGCTGCAATCGCAACACCTTGCCAATGGTCTATTTTTTTCTGGTCACGATCATATTTTAAACGCATTTCGCAGCGTTCAGACGTTAAAAGTTGAATTTTGGAAACTCCTAATTCAACTGCTTTTTGAATTGCATAATCCATACGGTCGCCTTTGCTCATGACTTGTCCGAGCAAGGTGCTAAAAGCAGGTGTGCGATCATCTGGATTAAAGCTGTCGACAGAAACACTTGCTGATTTTTTTGAAATATCAATAAGTGTTACTTCATATTCGCCACCTTGCCCATTAAACAAAGTGGCACTTTCACCGACTTTTGCACGTAATACTTTCACCCAATGGTGAAAAACGGTTTCGGTTAATTCAACATGCGTATTAACAGCTAAATCAGCTTCAATAAAAAAACGCGGCATGTGGTATTACTCTCAAAAATCGGGGAAAAGAAAAATTATGCTAAACCTAAGTCAAGCACAAGTTGACGATTAGGTTCAGTCTGGTTCATGGTGTAGAAGTGCAAACTTGGTGCACCACCTGCAATCAGGCGTTCACACAGTTTCACCACGACTTCATGACCAAAGGCTTTAATGCTTGCGCTGTCATCACCATAAGTGGCCAATTGTTTACGAATCCAACGTGGGATTTCAGCACCCGTACCATCTGCAAAGCGAATCAGATTGCTGGCATTGGTAATCGGCATAATGCCGGGCGCTACAGGAAGATCAACGCCTTCTTTGTGTAAGCGATCGACAAAGTAGAAGTACGCATCTGGATTAAAGAAGAATTGAGTCAATGCTGAATTGGCACCTGCACGAGCTTTGGTAATAAAGTTTTGAATGTCTTGATCAAAGCTTTCGGCTTGTGGATGCATTTCAGGATAGGCTGCGACTTCAATATGGAAGTGATCACCTGAATGTTCACGAATGAATGCCACTAAATCAGAGGCATAAGGCAATTCACCTAGACCCACTTGACCTGAAGGTAGGTCACCACGTAGTGCAACGATACGATCAATGCCTTGTGATTTATACAGATCAAGTAATTCGGCAATACGTGCTTTGTCATCACCAATACAAGACAGGTGAGGGGCAACGGGTGTGCCTTTACCATTGAAGTCGTTGATTGCAGCGAGTGTACGTTCACGCGTTGAACCACCAGCACCATAAGTTACAGAAAAGAACTCAGGATTCAGCAGTTGTAATTCTTGATGAACGACACGAAGTTTTTCTGCACCCACATCAGTTTTAGTCGGAAAAAATTCAAACGAAACTGGAATACGTTTGGTCATTTTTCAAATCCTTTTTTATAAATATTTAAAATTTTAACCCTCATCCTAACCTTCTCCCTGAGCCATATATGGCGCAAGAGAAGGGACTCCCTCTCCTTTAAGGAGAGGGAGAGGTATTAAGAACTTAGTATTTATATGAGTCAGATTTGAATGGCCCTTCAACAGCAACGCCCAAGTAATCTGCTTGTACTTGAGTCAATTGAGTCAATACGCCGCCAAAACCAGCAACCATTGCTGCCGCAACTTCTTCATCTAATTTCTTAGGAAGTAGTTCTACGCGAATAGCCGCTTGTTTTTGATCTTCAGCAAGATCCGCAAATTTTTCAGCGAACAAGTGCATTT
>OBMA010001965.1_pt1 | contig 12256 bp, 8 predicted proteins | sample 1539141 | NCBI WGS metagenome assembly OBMA01 (sample SAMEA3991484, study PRJEB22521) | metagenome | biome: anthropogenic terrestrial biome; feature: sewage plant; material: raw primary sludge | place: Sweden | collected 2012-09-26 | reverse complement strand
AGGTAAGGTTTATCAAGGTTTAGAATATGTGATTTTAAGACCAGAATTTTATGAGGAATTTGAAAAAAATAAAAATAAAAATCCAAATGTTTTAGTGATGATGGGCGGAACGGATGCTTATAATTTAACTTTCCCAGTAGTTGAGAAAATAGATAAGAATGAAGAATATTTCGAAATAAGCGTAATATTATCAGATAAACATAAAGATATAAATCTATTAAAAGAATTCATTAAAACATCAAAACATCAAATCAAAATATATAATAAAGTTGAAAACATGTCATCTTTTTTAGATAATATAGATTTTGCAATAAGTCAGTTTGGAACAATAGCTTATGAATATTTGATTAAAAATATTCCTGCTATTTATATTTATAATGATAAAGAAAATATTAATAATTATGATTATTTTATTAAAAATAAATATGCTTTAGTATCTGATATTGAAGATATTAATATTGATATATTGTCAAATTTATCATATAAAAAACTTGAAATTAATTGTAAAATATTTGAAGTAATAATCAAATATATTAAAAGGAATAATTTTGGACATTAAAAAAGAGTATGCTAATGATTTAGCAAAACCTAAAAAAGACTCTATATATTTAAATAAAAGATTATTTGATACATATAATAATATAGTTAATTTGAAATTAAATAAAAAACTTTTTGGAACAAATATTGATTTGGGAAGTGGTGATAAAGGTTTTAGTGAAGTTTGTAAAATTAATAATATTATTTCATATCCTTATGATTATCCTGAATTTGATATAGAAAAGGATACTCTCTTTCAAGATGATGAAAGTATAGATTTTGTTACAATGAACGCAGTAATTGAACATATAAAAAATCCTTCTAATATTTTAAAAGAGATAAAAAGAGTATTAAAAAATGAGGGTTTATTATTTATTAGAACTCCAAACTGGCAAATGGATTTTAAAAATTTTTATAATGACCCAACTCATGTGAAGCCATATTCTCCTATTACAATAAGAAATACATTAACTTTAGTAGGGTTTGAAGTGTTATTTTTAGAACCAGGATTAATTAAAAAAAGTTTATTTTGGTGGAAGCTCCCTGATAAATTGAAATGGAAAATTGCCTCTATGATAAAAGGTGGTACAAAATCTATTTTATGTGTTGCAATTAAAAAATAAACTAAGGAATAATATGAATTATAATTTAAATGAGAGACTAAAAACAGATGATATTTCTGATATTTTGAATAAGAAACCATTAACTAGAGAAGATTATATACAAAAATTTGAAGCAGCTTATAATTTTGGTCCTCCAAGTTTTCCTCCTCAAGTATTTATTGAGTTAACTTCAATTTGTAATTTGAAATGTACCTTTTGTGGTTACTCAAATATGCAAAGAGAAAATAAACTTATGGATAGAGAATTAGCTAAAAAAATTATTGATGAGTGTGCAGAAAATGGAGTTTGGTATTTAACTTTTCAATTTTATGGTGAACCTACAACAATTCCAGATTATTTTACAGAAATGATAAAATATGCAAAATCTAAAGGAATAATAAATGTAAATACAACATCAAATATGACTTTAATGAAGCCTAAAATTATAAAAGATTGGATTGATGCTGGATTAGATACTTTAAATATCTCTTTTGATGCAGCAGTTCCTGAGTTATATGAAAAAAATAGAGGTCATAGTTATGACAAAGTACTAAAAAATATTATTGAGACAGCTGAAATTATTAAAGATTATGGAAATGGTATACCTTTTACATCTATAACATTAGTTGTTACTGATGAAACATATGAAGAGATTGAAGAGTTTAAAAAGAAAATGTCACCTTATGTAAATACATTTGATATAAGAAGAATGTTGGCATTTGATTTTAAAACAAAAAAGAAAGATTTATATTTAGAACAAAATCAAAATAAAACAAAAAGAATTCCATGTAGAGAAGTAGGTCCTCGATTGATAGTGACAAGTAGTGGAGAAACGACAGTATGTTGTTCAGATGTTGATGCAAAACTATCTATTGGTAATGTAAATGAAAAAAGTATAAAAGAGATATGGAATTCTGATGAAATGGCAAAAATTTATATGCTTCATAGACAACAAAGATGGGGTGAATTACCTGAAATCTGTAAAACTTGTAAAGATTATGATTGGATAGGTGGTATGCCAGAACCTGAAACTAAAGATAAAAGATGGCTAAAATAACAATGAATAAAAAAATAGATAATTATGATTCCATAAATAGTTTCATAATATTTGGAGCAAGTGCTTGTATCCATGGAGTTGTTGCTTTATTAAAAAATAAGAATAAAAATATTTGCTTTTTAGTTGATAATAATAAAAATAAAGTAGGAACATATTTTAATGGTTATGAGGTTAAAGATGTTGAAGATATAAAAAAATTAGATAAAGATATTGGAATAATCATTGCTTCAGCATATCAAAAAGAAATTTATGAACAATTATTAGGCATGAATTTGAAAAATCCTATTTTCCCTTATATTGATGATTTAATGTATGATGTTTATAAGGAAGCAAAAGATTATATCTATGATTTATCAATAATCCAGAAATTTGAAGATGAAGATTCAAAAGAGTATTTAAAATCTATAATTAATTTTAGGAAATCGTTAGATATTACTGAAATTAAATTTTTTACAAATGCAAAAGTTCAATATATTCATCCCCATATTGCTTATGAAAAAATTGATGGTAATATTTTAGATATAGGTGCTTATGATGGTGATTCTATGAAAACATTTTATAACTATTGCCCAAATGTTTCAAAAATATATGCTATTGAACCACAATCAAATAATTTTGAAGCACTAAAACATAATATAAATAAATTAAATTATACCAATAAAGTTGTTCCTATAAAATATGCAATTTCCAATGTAGATGATGAAAAAGTTTTTATAGATGTTCAAGAGTCTTTATCTTCTACAGCACAGGTAAATACTCAAGTTGAGAATAAAAATTTTGTTTTGACAAAAACTCTTGATTCTTTATATAAAAATGAAAAAATAGATTTGATAAAAATGGATATAGAAGGTTTTGAGATGAATGCTCTTTTAGGAGCAACAGAAATAATTACAAATCAACTGCCAACATTAATTTTGAGTGCTTATCATAAAAATAGGGATATTTATGATTTTATTGAGTTCATTCAATCTTTATCAAATGAATACAAATTATATTGTTATCATCATCCTTTAACATATCATGAAATTGAATATTATTTTGTCAATAAGAAATTATATAAGGATTAATTTATGAAGAAGTATATTTTAGTTATTGGAAATGGTTCTTATGTGTTAAATGACAATTATGGAGATGGAGTTGTTTTACGAAGTATTATCCAATGGAATAGAATAAATACAAATAATAGTTATACTATTATCTTATTTTATAGAGATAAAAACAAGAAACCAAAACTTGAAGAAAAACTAAAAAATATTGAAGGTGCAGAGAAAATAATTATTAAATCTTTGGAAAAATTAGATCAGGTAATTGCTTCAAAAGAAATATTTGCATCATTTATAAGTGTACCTGATAGTAGTCATTATCAATATATAGAAAAGTTCTTATTTCATGAAATTCCGACTTGGATAGTTAAACCTTTAACTGATAATTTACAACAAGCTATAAATATAACAAAATTTAAAAATAAAGATTTGTTATGGGTTGATTATCATAAAAGATTTGATATATCAAATATGCTAATAAAGAAATTTGTTAAAGATAATAATTACGGTAAATTATTACATTATGCTGTGCAATATACACAACCTTATGACTTACCTATGAGTACATTTACTTGGACAAAAGATACAAATGTTTTTAGTTATATCGGTTGTCATTATGTTGACCAATTAGAATTTTTATTTGCAAAAAATATTAAGAAATTTGCTATATCTTCATTAGGTACAAAAGGAAAAGTATTTAATGAATTTGGGAATGCTTGTTATGATAGTATAATTGCAAATATGATTTTAAGTTTAAAAGACGAGCATGATATTATTTGTACTTTTCAAGTAGGCTGGAATGATCCAAAAGGTACTCCATCAAAAAGTCATCAAAGAGTAGAATTGACATTTGAAAATGGAAGAATCATAATGGATCAAAAAGAAAGAGGTGTTGAAATATGGGATGAAAATAAACTTCACCATATCAATCCGTATTTTTTCACACAGAGTTATGATAGTTTTTATGATGAAAAAATATATAGTGGCTATGGCTATGATAGTATAAAGTATTTTTTAGAATTCTCTAAAAATAAACAAATGAAAAGAAATAATAGTTTACCTTTTTTAGAAAATATTTTATTTTCAGAATATGTATTAGATGCCTCAAAAGAATCTTTACAAAATAATGGAAAGTGGATAGAAATGGAATTAAATAATGAAAAAATATAATAAAGTTTTATTGATTTTAGGTGCGGGTGTTGATCAACTCCCAGGTATTCAAAAAGCAAAAGACATGGAATGTTATACTATAACATTGGATGGAAATCCTAATGCAGTAGGAAAACAGATTAGTGATGAATTTTATTCTATAAATATAAAAGATTTTCAAGCTATTAAATCATTTCTTAAAAATTATGATATTGAAAAAATAGATGGAGTAATTGCTTATGGTGTTGACATCCCAACAATAATTGCAAAAACAGCAGATTATATAGGTGTAAATTATACTATACCTACAAAATCAGCAATTATAAGTGAAGATAAATATGAATCTAAAGTTCTTATGGAAGAAAATAATATTTCTATACCAAAGTTTAAATTAGTAGAAGATATTGAAAATATTTATATCTTTGCTGAAAAAAATGGTTTTCCTCTTATTATAAAACCAGTAGATAATTCAGCTTCAAGAGGGATAACATTTATCAATAATGTTACTGAAATAGAAAAAGCATATTATTATGCACTTGAATTTAGTAAAAATAAAAAAATTATTGTTGAAAGCTATTTATCTGGAAATCAAATAAGTTCGGAAACTTTGGTGATAGATGGGGAAATTTTTCATCTAGGGTTTCTAGATAGAAATTATGATAAAAATGAGATGTTTTATCCTAATATAATTGAAGATGGAGGAGATATGCCATCTGTATATATAAAAAATACACATATCAAACAACTAACAAAATTTTATGAAGTGATAGCAAAAAAGTTGGATATAAAAAATGGAGTAATAAAAGGAGATTTAGTAATTCATGATGGACAATTATATATTATTGAATTTGCTTTAAGGTTATCTGGAGGTAATTTTTCAACTATTTGTATTCCAAATTCTAGTCATCATGATATTATAAAATATGCCACAATGATACATTTAAATTTACCTATTGATAAAATTGAATTGAACAATGAGAAAAAAAATGATTTTATATCAATGCGATATAAGTTTTTAGAAGAAAGTAATATTAAACCAAACCAAAAAGTAAAAGATATTTTCTCAAAAGCTAGTATAGATAATATTATCTATACAAATATACATTATGGTAAAGGAAGCGTTATTCCTGATAAAACAACAGATCATTCTAAAAGATTAGGATTTGTAATAGCTAAAGGTAATAGCAGAAAAGATGCTATATTAAATGCAAATAATTATCTTAAAGAATTGGAATTTATAGTTGAATAAAATATGTTACAAAATATATCATGCAAACCTAGCATTTTCAGCGATTCCTGAAGAAAAACTAGGAGAAGTTATTGATAAATGTTATTTCTCATTATTAGATTTTGTAGAAAAAACAAATACAAAGATTGGCTTAGAAATATCTGGCTACTCTTTAGAAATAATACAAGAGCTAAGACCAACTTGGATAGAAAAATTTAAAGAGCTTTATAAAAAAGGGTTAATAGAATTAGTTGGTAGTGGATATATGCAAATCATAGCTCCGCTAGTTCCTTATAAAGTAAATCTGAAAAATCAAAAGATAGGATTAGATATTTATATAAATATTTTAGGAATCACTCCCAAAATAGCTTTTATAAATGAACAAACTTTTTCAAAATCATTAGTAGATTTGTATCATGAAGTTGGTTATGATGCTTTGATTATGGAGTGGAATAATGCATATTCTTTAAATAATAAGATTAAAAAAGATTTTGCATATTCTCCAATTATTGTAAAAGGAATTAAAAAAGAATTGTCTATTTTATGGAGTGATTCAATACTTTTTCAGAAATTCCAAAGAACAGTTCATGGTGAAAGAGATTTGGATTTTTATATAAATTTTGTAAAACAATATACAAAAAAACATAAAGCAATTTCAATTTATAGTTCAGACCTGGAAATATTTAATTTTCGCCCTGGAAGATTTGAAACAGAAGAGTTAATCAAAAATGATGAATGGGAAATAGTAGCTAAGATAGTTCAAAAATTAAAGCAATTTTGTAAATTTGATTTACCATCTAAGGTTTTAGAGATGAATTTGGATAAAAATAAAAAAGTATCTTTGACAACATCTTTGAATCCTATAATTGTAAAAAAGCAAGAAAAATATTCATTAAGTAGATGGGCTGCTTGTGGACGAGGTGCAAATTATATTAATACTTTATGTTATAAATATTTTAAAAAGATTGAAAATATTGATGATTTATCTCAATGGAAACTTTTATTAAAATATTGGGGAAGTGATTATCGTACCCATATAACAGAAACTAAATGGGAAAAAGCTATAAATGATTTAGAAAATTTAGTTGCTTCAAAAACTAATGATATTCAAATATTAAAAAAATCAAATCAGAATTTTTATGAAAAAGGTGATTTAGTAATTTTTAAAAAAAACAATTTAAAAATTATATTTGATAAAAGAAAAGGTTTGACATTAGATACTATATTTATTAATAATAAAAAATTCCCTATTTGTACTATAAAACATGGAGAGTTAGATCTTATAAAACATGGTGCAGATTTTTTTACAGGAACTACTATTATAGAATCATCAGAAACTAAAAAAATAAGTGATTTAGTTGAGGCTGAAGAGATAAATTATTATAAAATAGGTGAAAATATATTTAAAATAGAATCATCACTTCAAATGAAAAATGGTATAAAAGAGTTGAAGTCATGGATTATAGATGAAAAAAATAACTCAATAACCTTTGATTTAATTTTAGATTGTCCAATTTTTATAAGAGGAACTATTCGAGTTGGAATTCTTACTCTTGATAAAACATTTGCCTCAAAAAATGGAAGTATAAAAATAAAAAATGGTAACAAGTATTATGAAAAAATAAATTTAAAGAATAATGAAATAAATCAACATATTCCTAAATCTTTGACTCAAAGTTCTCAATCAGGACTTGGATGTACAAATGGAATAATGAAGTTTAAGAATGATGATTCCTCTTTTCAAATAAAAATTGATAGGGAAATATCTTATCCATTTATAATGTTACAAAATAATAAAGATAAATTTGGTTATTTAACAAGAGTCTATTTTAGTCTTCAAGAGTTGGATGATACCCTAAAAGAGGATAGTTTTAATAAATTTTTTAGATTAAAATATACGATCAAATTTATCTAAAATTTCTGATATTTGATTTTTTAATAAGTTATTTGCTATATTTTTTTCTTTTATGAAATTATAATAAGGCAGTATGAGTCTTAGATATTTATCAAAGATATTTAAAACAATAGAATCTAAAAAGTTAAGTTTAATATTTTCGAATTCTTTTATAAAATCTTTTTCTAAATCTAATAAAATTAGTTGTTTTATAATTTCTTTTTCATTTTTAATATCTTGAATATCTTGAATATCTAAATTTTGTTTGCTTATTTGTTGTAAGTTAGAGATAAAAATATTGTTAAAAGACTCTTTTTGTATTTTTTTTGTTATATTAATTTGTGAAATTTTTGTAGGAATTGTATTTTTAAAATAAGCACCGTTTGACAAGTTATAAATTTGAAATTTTTTATTTAAAATTTGAAATTTATTATTTATCTCTTCAATCATCTCTTTGTATTCCAAAAAAGTTGGAACTCTTTCTTCAAAATTTCCTTTTACATAAGTGATTGTTTTGCCAAAATCTATTTCACTAGTATCTAGTTTTTCTAAATCAATTTTTTTTGAAGAGAGATGTGTGTTTATATGAGTTTGTCCAGTTTTTGAATCAATTGCTGCATCAATACCTAAAAGATATAGATTCTTTGCACCTAATCTTAAAAGAATATCTATTCCTATGTCTCCAACAGTTACACCAGTTATTACTCCAAAATTTCTAAAAATTTCTAAAGAATTTTGCATAAAAAATATATTTGTATCTTTTAAGATTTCATAAACTGATTCATCAAGTTTAATAGAAGATAAGATAATTGAGTTTTTATATATCAATTCACTTACATTAAATTGCTTTAAAATAGGTTCTTTTTGCCCATCAATAGTGATTATTATGTCAGGAGAAATATTGAATAATTCCAATTGTTTTAGTGTTGCAGCAGCTGCAACTATAATAAATTTATCTTTATTTCTAAAAAGCCAATCAATATGTTTTTCTAGTGAGGGACCTGCACCTAAAAATATAATATTTTCTTTTTCCAGAAAATTGTAAGTTTTTGATAGATTTAATATCTTGTTTTTACTTTCTGAAAAATATTTATATCCTCTTTTTAAACTTATTATATAATCAGAAAAAGGGTATCTCATTTGAGCTGATTCAATAAAAATTAAAGATAAAAGATTTATATAAGATTCATTTGTTTTGTGAGATAGTTCATAGTGAATAAGATTGTTATATTCATACTTAAAATCTAAAAAATCATTAACAATCTTTTTAAAATTGAATTCATTTTCTTCAATTGCAAAAAATATTTTTGAAGATTTTGCTAAAGTTGTATAATCAGTCATGAACATAGATAATCTAAATATTTCGATATTTGGTTCAATAATTAAATATGTTTTTGCTTTAATACTATTGTGAAAATCATTTATATGAACTCCTAGTAAAGTACCTATAAAAATAAATTTATTAATTTCACTATTTATATTTTTGAAATTTTCTATAAACTGATTTATATATTCATAAGCATTTATCTCATTTTCATAATGATTTCTTTTTTCACATTTATCAAGTTTTATCAGACTAAAAGCAGAAGAAAAATCAAAATTATTAACTCTATTTATAGAATCTAAAAATGGTTCTGAGTCATAAAAATGAGTATTTCTTTTTATGTCAATTAATTGAAAAGTATTATCATTAAATTCTATAGAATAATTTTCTAAATTTTGTTTTTCAAAATTAGCTATTTTGTCATATAAGTTTATATGATTTTCTTTAAAGAAAGTTAAATTATTTAGGAAAATTTCTTGTAATGTTGATTGAAGATTTTCGTAGTCTTGCATTTTATTCATGTGATAGTATAATGCGAAATTGATTAAATAAAGGTTACAAGTATGATTGATACCCAACAACAATTACAAAATGCACTAACTACAACTTTTTTAGCAAATCTTGTTTTTTTAAGTGAATATGATAAAGATTTATATTACAGAATAGATGAATTATCTCGTATGATAGAAAATGGAAATTATCAAGAAAAATATGCTTTGGATTTTGTATTAGAAAATGGAAATTTTGATATATATGATATTATTAACGATAAATATTTATATAATAAAATACCAAATAAATATAATAAAAAGTTAGTTGAAAAAGTCAAATTTGATGAAAGTAACTCTATTTTTACTCTTGAAAGTTTATTCTCTATAAAAACCCCAAATCATATAGATTTTAATGTTAGATTTGATGTTCAAGATTTAAATGAATCGAATTTATTAACACAAAATGATATATTTGCATATACAAGTAGCTTAAAAGATTTTTTAGATAATAAAAAAAAGAGACTAAAAGAGATTAAAAAATTTGTATTTATAGGTACTTTATTAGGAAGACATATTCCTGATATTGTAAATAAAATTGATGCAGATATATATTTAGTTTGTGAAAGAAATTTAGAGATATTTAGGTTATCTTTGTTTGTTGTTGATTATACAATTTTAGCAAAAAATAAAGGTGTTATCTTTTCTATAATGGATTCAGTCCTAGAAGAAGAACAAAAAATATTTAATTTTTTAAGTATTAATCCTTTTGAGAACTATTTAATAAAATTTTCTACTACAGGAATAAATATAGATGAGTATATTGATAAAATACTTTCTTTATATATGGGTATTAAACCAACTTCTTACGATTATAATAGATATTTATATACATTTGTAAATAGAAGTAGTAAAAATTTAAATACATATAAAACATTGTTATTAAATCAAATAAAAGAGAAATTTGATATATTTAATGATAAGCCAGTTTTATTTCTTGCGGCTGGTCCATCTTTAGATGAGAATATTGAATGGATAAAGAAAAACCAAAATAAATTTATTATTGTGACAATTGGAGCAGCATATAAAAAATTGTTAGCAAACAATATAAGAATTGATATGATATTTACACTTGATGAACAATTTGAAGTATTAAATAAAAATCAGTTTGATGACAAATCTGTTTCATTAATTAGTGAAAATACAATAATTATGGCTTCAGTTATAACAGATTATAGAATATTAGAAAAGTTTAATCAAAAAAATCTTTTTTTATATGAAGTATTTATTCCATTTCATAAAAACAATATTTCAGTTAGCGGTTTTAGTGTTGGAGAGATAACTCTATTTATTTTATTAAATATGAATGTAAAAAATTTATATTTAATTGGATTAGATATGGCGCTAAATAAGTATGATGGAAACTCTCATTCTATAGGAAATGAAGCTATAGCGAAATATGATTTGAGTAATATAGAAAATGATAGGAGTTTTTTTGGTTTAAGAGAAGGTGTAATTACAGTAAAAGGAAACTTAGAAGATGAAGTTAAAACAACATCCCTGTTTCATACTTCAATAAAATATGTTCAAAAGTTTTTAGCTATAAAAGATATTGATGTAAATGTGTATAATGTATCCTTGCATGGTGCATATTTTGAAAACTCAATTCCTACAAATATAGATGAAATAAAAATAGAAAAATATAAAAATATAGATTTTAATAATAAAGAATTATTAAATATATTTGAACAATACTCAACAAATATAATTTTAGATGAATCAAAACAAGATATAAATAAACAAATAGATTTTTTAAAAGATAAGTTTTTACAAGAATTTGAGAAAACAAAATCTTTTATTCCAAAAAATTATAAAGAATTCTTTGATTTAGAGATGAAATTAATTTCATTAATAACTGACTATGAGTTTACTAATAGTTCAATAGCTTATATATTAAGAAACTATCTACAAATTATATTCCCTTACTTCTCATATCATTTTAATGATTTAAAAGTTAAGAATGAAAATAAAAAAGTTAATAAAATAAAAATAAATTTTGAAAAACAAATAGGACAAATTATAGAAGATTATTTAAGCTTTTTGGAAAAAATAAAAGGATAGAGAAAACTCTCTAACCTTTTTTTAATGTTTATTGAAGTAACTTTAAAACATTTTGTTGAACAGAATTTGCTTGGCTGATTGCATAAGAACCAGCTTGAGAAATAATGTTTTGTTTGTTGAAGTTTGCAGACTCAGCAGCATAGTCAACATCTCTAATAACAGATTCAGCAGCTTTTACATTTGTTGCTTGTGTCATTAAGTTTCTAACAGCAGATTCTACTTGATTTTGAGTAGAACCTATATCTCCTCTATATCCATTTAGAGTAGTAAGCGCAGCATCAATTTTTGTTTGTTGATCAGCAGCAATAGTTTGAGTTAATGTATTTGCTCCAAAACCTTTTAAACTTGTTAATCCTAAACCTGAAGTATTAGATTTAATACCTGTATTTGTAATAGTATCACCTGACTTCTCACCAATTTGGAAATTTAATCCAGAAGATGCTGAAGTACTTCCAGAACTCATTTGTAATAGAGTCGTACCATTGTAATTAGTTTGTTTAGCAATATTATTTAACTGAGTTAAAAGTTTATTAATATCTTTTCTAACAGACTCTCTACCTGCACTTGAAGTAGTATCAGTATTTGCTTGAATTAACTTAGCTTTTACAGTATCAAGAATATTTGACTGCTCAGCCATAGATTTATCAGCGATTTGAAGTAAAGAAACAGCTGAATTACCATTCGCAATACCTTGGTTGATAGAAGTTGCTTGAGTTCTGAGTTTATCAGCAATTGCTAAACCAGAAGCATCATCAGACGCTTTATTAATTCTTAAACCTGTCGATAACTTTTCTAATGAAGAAGTTAAAGTTT
>OBMA010001963.1_pt1 | contig 12264 bp, 9 predicted proteins | sample 1539141 | NCBI WGS metagenome assembly OBMA01 (sample SAMEA3991484, study PRJEB22521) | metagenome | biome: anthropogenic terrestrial biome; feature: sewage plant; material: raw primary sludge | place: Sweden | collected 2012-09-26 | reverse complement strand
AATGAATTTTTATTTTATCGCAATTGCCAAATAAATGATCATCATAAAAAGAAAACCCCGCTTAGGCGAGGTATTCTCAATTTAAAAATCTTTACAGCAACAAACTTCGAATATCCTTTAACAGTTTGGTCAATTTATTAGTAAAACGCGCCGCATCCGCACCATTAATCACCCGATGGTCATAGGACAGTGACAGAGGTAACATCAAACGAGGATCAAAGTCTTTGCCATTCCACACAGGCTGCATGGTTGCAGGTGAGATACCCAGAATTGCCACTTGAGGCCAGTTCACCAATGGCGTAAACGCTGTTCCACCAATACTACCCAGACTGGTAATGGTAAAGTTGGCACCTTGTAGGTCTTTTGGTGATAACTTACGATCACGCGCTTTTTGACTTAGCTCAGCCAATTCCATCGCGATTTGCTTAATGGATTTCTGGTCAGGATTACGCAATACAGGAACGGTCAATCCATCAGAGGTTGCCACCGCAATGCCCATATGAATTTCGTTACGCAGCAGCACCGACTTCTGGTCATCTGCCAAGTGCCCAGCAAAATAAGGCTCCTCTTTCAGCAAATGGGCAACCGCTTTGGCAATAAAGGCCAGGATGGTCAGGCTAATGCCCTGCTTTTTAAAGCCGTCTTTAAGTTCGCCGCGCCATGCTTCCAGTTCAGTGATATCCGCCAAGTCAAACTGTGTCACTTGAGGGATGAAGTTATTTAATGACAATTGCGGCACAGACACCTGCTGCAAGCGTGTCATTGCCTTTACTTCACCACCGCCAAAGGCACTAAAATCTGGTAATGCTGGTAAACCAGCAGTGACTGCTGCCGCTTGGGATGAGGACGCAGCCTGTGGCACGGTGAGTCGTGTTTTCACATAGGCAAACACATCTTCTTTCATCACACGGCCATGCTCACCCGAAGCTTTTACCTGAGCAAGCACCACTCCCAGTTCACGCGCCAGTTTACGCACGGCGGGGCCTGCATAGACTTTGGCATTATCTGCTTCCTGTGCCTTGGTCAGTTTCTCTGTCTGCACAGGAGTGGCTGGTGTCGATGCTGTCGGTTGTGGCTTCGCTGTGGCTTTACTTTCTGCTGGAGCCGCTGCCTTGGGCTTTGCTGGGGCAACCTCCTCGCCACTCACCTCAATGATTGCCAGCGCCATGCCCTGACGGACTTCCTGATTCGGTGACACATGGATGGCTTTCACAATACCCGCAGATGGGCTTGGCACCTCAACCGAGGCCTTATCAGACTCAACCACACACAGGCTTTGCTGTGCTTCGACATGGTCACCCACATTCACCAGAATTTCTGAAACCAATGCCTTTTCCACACCCAGATCAGGCACGGTAATTTCCAGTTTACCTGTTTCTGTACTGGACGAGTCAATGTCCTGCGTTTTATCTGGTTTGGTTTCTGGTTCAGATGGCGTATCGGTGTGTGTAGTCTTGACCTGAATCAATACCACACCCTCCTTAACGCTGTCGCCCTCCTTGATCTGGACCGACTCAACAATACCAGCAACTGTACTGGGTACTTCCACTGTAGCTTTGTCCGACTCAACCACCACAATGCTCTGTTCAGGTTCAATCTGATCACCGACTTTCACCAGCACTTCCGCAACCAGCGCCTTTTCCACGCCAATATCTGGAACTTTCACATCAAGCACTTGGCTGGAAGCTGCTGCCTGAGTAGTTTCAACTGCTGGCTTAGCTTCTGGTTCTGCTTCCACCACAGGCTTTTGTTCTGCTTTTGCTGCATCGGACTCTGGCTTCTCTTGCCTAGGTGATTCAGCAGTTTGAGATTCATCTTCCAGCTCGATCAGTGCTACGCCCTCGGTAACCTCATCGCCTTGCTGAACCAAAATATTTTTGACGATGCCTGCCTTGGTGCTTGGTACTTCGACCGTTGCCTTGTCGGACTCCAGCACCAAAAGGCTGTCATCAACCGCAACATGATCACCGACTTTCACCAGAATTTCCGCAACCAGCGCCTTATCTACGCCAATATCAGGTGTTTGGATTTGCATAATCAGTTCCCCTCACCTGCTTGATATTCATGATATTCAGCCACCGCCTGCACCTGAGGATGCTCTTGCGGTGCCCATGCCACTGGACGATCTGTATCCAGCTCAAATGATGAAATCGCATCCTTGACCAGACGGTTTTCCACCTCACCTTCATCTGCCAGTTTCTTCAGGGTTGCTACCACGATATGGGCCGCATCTACACCGAAATAACTACGCAGGTTGCCACGGGTATCCGAACGGCCATAACCATCGGTACCCAAAGTCACGTATGGACGGTTGTCTGGTAGATAGCCACGGATTTGCTCGCTGTAGGCACGCATATGGTCTGTCGCAGAAACCACAATACCATCAGTATGGCGTAACTGTTTTGATACCCATGACTCTTGTGCTGTCTCTGTCAGTGGATGTAGACGGTTATATTCATCACATGCCATCCCATCACGCGCCAGCTCATTAAAACTGGTGACACTCCACACATTGGAATGAATTTGATATTCATCACGCAAAATTTTCGCGGCTTTAATCACTTCACGCAGAATCACACCTGAACCGAGCAATTGAACAGTTGCCTGCTCATCTTTCTCTAATAAATACATGCCGCGTTTAATGCCCTCTTCAACCCCCGCTGGCATTTCAGGATGCTCATAGTTTTCATTCATCACCGTAAGATAATAGAACACCCGCTCCTGATCCTGATACATGCGTTTCAGGCCATCATGCACAATCACCGCAAGCTCATAACCAAAGCAGGGATCATAGGCAACACAGTTTGGAATGGTACTCGCCAGAATATGAGAATGGCCATCCTGATGCTGCAGGCCCTCACCGTTCAGTGTGGTACGGCCAGCGGTTGCGCCAAGCAGGAAGCCCTGTGCCTGTGCATCACCCGCTGCCCATGCAATGTCACCAATGCGCTGGAAACCAAACATGGAGTAGTACATATACATTGGAATCATCGGCAGGTTATTGGTTGAATAACTGGTGCCCAATGCCGCCCATGCGCTCATTGCACCCGCCTCGTTGATGCCTTCCTGTAGCATGTGCCCATCTTTGGCCTCACGGTAGTTCATGAGTTGCTCATTGTCTTCGGGCGTATATTTCTGTCCGTGTGCCGCATAAATGCCCAGTTGACGGAACATCCCCTCCAGACCAAAGGTACGTGCCTCATCGGGTACGATCGGCACCACATGGTCCTTGATGGCCTTTTCCTTCAATAATGCCGAGATCAGGCGCACCATCAGCATGGTGGTGGACTGCTGCTTCTCACCACTGCCTTTCAGTACGGCATCAAAAATGGAAAGCTCTGGAATTGGCAGGGAGGTGCTGTTCTTACGGCGCGCAGGCAGGTAACCCCCCAACGCCTCACGACGCGCTTTCATATATTTCAGTTCAGGCGAGTTTTCCGCTGGGCGATAGAATGGCAGCTCTTCAAGCTGCTCATCATTGATCGGCAAATTGAAACGGTCACGTACATACTTCAATGAATCAAGCTGCATTTTCTTGATCTGGTGGGTTTTATTGACCGCCTCGACTTCATCGGACAAACCATAGCCTTTAACTGTCTTGGCTAAAATAACGGTTGGCTGTCCCTTGCTCTTGGTTGCCTCCGCATAGGCGGCATAGACCTTGTAGGGATCATGTCCACCACGGTTGAGTGCATCAATATCTTCATCACTGAGATTCTTGACCAGTTCAGCCGCTTCTGGATATTTGCCAAAGAAGTTTTCACGGGCATAGGCACCACCTTTCACCTGATAGCGCTGGTAATCGCCATCCACCGCTTCTTCCATGCGTGCCTTTAATGCCCCTGAACTGTCTTGGGCAAGTAACGGGTCCCAGTGGCGACCCCAGACCACCTTAATCACACGCCAGCCTGCACCACGGAAAATAGATTCCAGTTCCTGAATAATCTTGCCATTGCCCCGCACTGGTCCATCCAGACGCTGCAAGTTGCAGTTCACCACCCAAACCAAATTATCCAGCTTCTCACGACCTGCCAGTGAAATGGCACCCAGGCTTTCAGGCTCATCCATTTCTCCATCACCCAGATAAGCCCAAACCTTGCGGTCTTCTTCCTTGATCAGGCCACGATTCATCAGGTATTTTTGAATGTGTGCCTGATAGATCGACATAATGGGGCCAAGCCCCATCGACACGGTTGGGAACTGCCAATAGTCAGGCATCAGGTAGGGATGCGGATAACTTGGGAGACCATTCCCCCCCACTTCACGGCGGAAATTATTGAGCTGTTCTTCGGTTAAACGGCCTTCCAGAAAAGAACGCGCGTAGATACCAGGTGCACAATGGCCCTGATAATAAATCATGTCACCGCCGAAATTATCCGAGGCGGCACGGAAGAAATGGTTAAAGCCCACATCGTACAAGGTGGCGGAGGATGCGAAGCTGGCAAGATGTCCGCCAAGGTCATCCCCCGTTTTATTGGCACGCAACACCATCGCCAGGGCATTCCAGCGAATCAGGGCGCGAATACGGCGCTCCATGTCCTGGTCACCTGGCATCGCAGGTTGCTCTTCAACTGAAATGGTGTTGAGGTAAGGTGTATTGAGACGTTGGATTGGAACATGTTTTGCAATTGCCCGTTGATATAGTTTTTCTAGTAAGAAAGCGGCGCGTTCCGTGCCCATATGTTGTAATACTGAATCAAATGCTTCTTGCCATTCCTGGGTTTCCTGCGCGTCAGAGTCGCCATAAAACGCCATACAATTCACCTTTTCCCTTAAGTCATTTTGTCGGTACTATTTCTATCATGTTTTACTTTGATAAGGGTATTGCCCCAGATGAATATAAAACTCCTTATTATTTTCTTACTAAATAGTCATTGACCTAATTCAAACAAAAATAAAAAAAATCGCCAATAAAGGCGATTTTTCAGAGTATTTATATACAACTATTAACAAATTAAATTACGGTAACATTGCAAGATAGGTTGATGGATTTTTACGTTGACCATCCTTAACCACTTCAAAATGTAAATGTGGTCCTGTACAACGGCCTGTACAACCGACATTGGCAATATGCTCACCTGCATTGACACGGTCGCCTGCATTCACCAATAGGCGTGATGCATGGGCATAGCGAGTGATATAGCCATTGCCATGATCAATTTCAACATATTGCCCATAACCTGTACCCCAACCCGATTTGGTTACCACACCTGCACCTGTAGAGTAGATTGGTGTACCTGATGGTGCCGATAAATCAACACCTGAATGATGACGGGTTGAACCCAGTAAGGTTCGGGTTCCCCAAGTGGAACTCACACGTCCTTCCTGTAATGGATGGCTCACCATCCACGAATAACCTGTGTTTGCAGAGAATGTCGGTGCATTGTCCTGAGGGGAGATTGCTGAACGACCATACTTCTTCTCTATGGTTGCGTTGTTTAGTTCAATGGTTTTTTCACGTAGTTTAACAGACACGTTCGAAATGGCTGGCAGATCCAGATCATCTGGATGAGTATATGAACCCTGTGCCAAGGTTTGCGACAACTGTTCTAAACGGTCACCCTCTGTTGCCTGGGTGATATTCTGGTAGTCTGCAAAAGCAACTGAAGCAGCTGAAGCAGCCAATGAAAATGCGAGTAAAATACGACGCGTATGATGCATAAAAAACCTCTTGAAACCGTCCTTAAAAAGTCCCTTTATCATCTGTTCCTTGATCAGAGTCGAACTAAACGCTTAAGATGGACACACAACCTCCGAGGAAGTTCACATGTCTGAACCTAGCAACGTTTTTCAACAGAAAGGACAACACATAAAAACTGGAAACCTAACGTTTCTAACAACGCAAGTTACCCAATGGAAACAACTTACGAAAATTATTCAACCCTTGCTGCCCCAACCCGAGCAATGGCAGGTTGTTTGTTATCAACATGGTGTCTTGACCATAACTGGTGAAAATCAAGCGATGATTAGTCAACTCAGCTATTTACAAAGCAACTATGTTGCGCAGTTAGCTCAATTAGAAGGACTCAAAGACTTACGAAAAATCCAAGTTCGCCTAAGAAACAAAATGAATGTTCCTCGTGAACCTTCTCCCCCATCTAAAACACTTTCTTCAGAAACCCAAGAGCAGTTACGCAGCGCCGCTGAATATGTGAGCGACCCTAAGCTTAGCCAAGCTTTACTACGTTTGGCAAGCAATAAAAAGTAAATCGCTTATCTTAAACATTGCAATACAAATCTGCTTATGTGACAAAAATCTCAGTTTACATTGATACAATATAATGTTACCAAGAAAAGACAATGACTTATATCACACTCACATAAGGAATCGGACAGTCATTCTCGTTATTAAATGTTACAATTTCATAGCAGTCTGGATCATTCTGAACATTGCGCAACAACTGGTTATTCAGCGCATGCCCCGATTTATAACCATCAAACTTGGCAATCACCTGATGTCCCAGCAGATACAGATCACCAACCGCATCCAGAATTTTATGCCTTACAAACTCATCTGCAAAACGCAGTCCTTCTTCATTGACCACGCCTGTATCATCAACGCCAATGGCATTTTCCAGGCTAGCACCAAGTGCCAGATTGTTGGCTTTCAAGTAATCCAGGTCTTTCATAAAACCAAAGGTTCTCGCCTCACTCACCTCATAAACAAATGTTTCCGTTGAGAAATCAATGGTGGCCGACTGGTATTCCTTGGCAAAAGCAGGATGGTCAAAATCAATAGTGAAATTCAGCTGAAAACCTGCATGGGGGGTAAAGATCGCACGCTTATCATCAAGCAATGCCTCAACAGGTTTTAAAATGCGAATAAACTTTTTGGCGGCATCTTGCTCGGCAAGTTCACCCTGCATGAGCAAATAAATAAATGGTCCCGCACTTCCATCCATGATGGGTACTTCAGAGGCAGACACCTCAACAATCAGGTTGTCGATGCCAAGCCCTGCTATCGCACTCATGACATGCTCAATGGTTCCCACCTTAATGTCTTCACGGACAAGGTTGGAACACATGAATGCTTCCTGGATCAGCAAGGCATTTGCAGGGATGTCAACAGGTGGGTTCAGGTCAATGCGGCGAAAGACAATGCCTCCATCAATATGGTGTGGAACAAAATTGATCAGCACTTTTTGACCACTGTGCAGACCAATACCGCTCGCTTTCACCACACGCTTGAGAGTACGTTGTTTCACCATGCCATGCTAACTTCATTTGCAAAAACCGCTATAACTTAGCATATTTTGCCATTTTTAAAAAATAAAAAAGGGAGCAATTATTTGCCCCCTTTCTGTAAACATATGATTTTATTATTTACGCTGCTGATTTTGCAGATATTCTTGAATACTCATAGGCGATGAACGTGGCGTGGAACTCGGTGCCGTGCTTGCAGGCGCCTCAGTAGTGGTACGCTTACTGATCGCAGGTACATCATCTTCATCCACAGGTTGTTGGGTTTGAGCGATTGTTGTTGGCGTATGAGTGACTGTACGTTTTTTGGGTTCGGTATCATTCGCATTACGTGTCAAACCTGTTGCAATTACAGTCACACGCAGTTCATCACGCGCATCAGGATCAAACACTGTACCATAGAAAATTTCACCTTCATCCAAATCAACAATCTGGTTGACTACTTCTGAAATAATGTCAATTTCGCGTCCAGTAATATCTTCGCCACCTGTGATATTCACCAAGGCACCTTTTGCATTGGTGAGGTTCACATTATCAAGCAACGGACTACGGATAGCCTGTTCAGCCGCCTGACGAGCACGATCTTCACCACGTCCTGTACCCGACCCCATCATTGCGTAACCGCGAGTACTCATAGCTGTTTTCAGATCAGCGAAGTCGAGATTCATATGACCATGGTTCACTACAAGATCAAAAATACTCCGTACCGCATTAAGTAATACATCATCTGCCTTTTTATAGGCATCTTTCATTGAAATATCACCATAAACGCTCAGTAAGCGTTGGTTTGGAATAATAATCAATGAATCAACATGCACTTCTAAAGCTTCAATACCTTTTTCTGCTAACTTTTGGCGGCGACGACCTTCAAAATTAAACGGGGTCGTTACAACACCAACTGTCAGAATCCCCATTTCTTTGGCGACCTCTGCAACCACTGGAGCGGCACCTGTACCCGTACCGCCACCCATACCAGCGGTGACAAAGACCATATCGGTGCCTTCAAGGTGCTGGCGAATCACTTCACGACTCTCTTCACCAGAAATTTGCCCCATCTCTGGTTTACCACCACAACCTAAACCACGTGTACTTTGTTCACCAATCTGAATTTTAAAAGGTGCATTCATGCTATCCAGTGCCTGTTTATCTGTATTGGCACAGACAAACTTTACACCCTGAATGTCAGACTGCACCATGTGCTGGACAGCATTACCACCACCACCGCCAACCCCAAATACTGTGAAACGGGCTTGACCGTTGTCATCGTCTAGTTCATCTTCTAACAATTCAAATGAGGTCATGACCTTTAGATTTCCTAATATATAAAATGGCAGTCACTTCAGCCCGTTACTGCCCTGATTTTAAAACAACTGATGTTTAGGATGCTGTTCAATAATACCGAGCTTGTCAAGTCCAGTGACTTACGATTACAACTTCCTAACAATTTCCCCCAAAATCCCTACAACTTAAAAGATCGCTTTCAGTTTGCTGTTCAATGCGTTCCAGCCATTGGCAACCCGATCCATAAAGCTACGGTCATTTGCTTCTTCTGGCTCCTCCACCGCATCCTGCAAATCACTTTGGCTAAACATCAACAAACCCGCAGCCGTTGCATACATAGAACGGCGCAAAGCAGGTAAATGCTGATCATCGGCATAGACCTGTAAAGGTGGATTACCTAAATGTGCAGATACTCCAAGCATACGACGTGCCAAATTGACCATACCCTCAATCTGGCAGGCATCGCCTGTAAGTACCACTCCATGATACAAGCCATGAATCGCGCCACTATGTTCCAGCTCTTCACGAATTGAGGTGAAGATTTCTTCATAACGTGCAATGATAATTTCTGCAAGCTCAATGCGACTGATGGTTTGTGTGCCATCAATGCCCTGCACCTGAATCATGTGGTCTGGCTTCACCACACTCAGGTCTACACAGCCATGCAGAATCTTGATACGTTCGGCTTCTTCAGTGGTGGTCTGTAAAACAGCGGCAATATCGCGGGTCACATTTTCACCACCACGTTGCAAGGTACGTACTAATGCCAAACGCCCATCAAGATAGACGGCGAGATTGGTAGTGCCAGCGCCAATATCAACCAAACACACGCCATATTCTTTTTCATCTTTGAGCAAACTAGCTTCAGCCGTAGCTAAACTAGATACCACCATTTTCTCTACCCCGATATTCGCACCTTTCATGGCACGATCAAGGTTTTGCATGGTACTAATCGGCATCATCATCAATTGATAATGCCCTGTCATGCTATGCGCCGACATATTAACTGGGTTCTGCACCCACTCACCAGAGTTGCCCAGCTCAAAACCAAGCGGCACCGCACTGGCCAGATAATAGTCTGGCGAGATATGGCTGGCTTTTGCCAGTTCCAAAGCCCGCACCACTTCATTGGTTGTAATAATATGATCATGGTTGGACACAGGGGTACGGCCCGAAGCATAAAAACTCTGCAACTCTGTACTTGGAATGGACACCCACGCACTGTGGATACGGCACTCTGCCATATCCTCGGCCTCAGATACCGCATTTTTAATGGCGGCAATCACCTTGTCCAGACTGACAATCTTGCCTTTAACCATACCTCGGTTGCGAGCAGTTGCCATGCCAATGACCTGAATCTTATCTGGCGCATGGATCTTACCAATCAAGACTGAGACCTTATGGGTCCCAATATCAATCGCAACAACTGAGGGAACAGCTTCACTCATTACTTCAATACCATATCTTTTGTTGTGTAGTACGGGGGAAAATCTCCCGTTATTTTTAAGCCACGTATTATGGCTTTGCCTGAATTGCACCTGCAAGCTTTGTGTCATCAATCGTTACAACTAACTGACCATTGACAATCTTGGGCGGTGCCGCGTTCTTCCACTGAATGGCAAGGCCATTGCGGTAACGCAGGTCAATCGCCGAGATGTTTGACCATACAGGTTTAAGATCCGTTTGTGCCAAATGGCTGAGTCGCTGCAACTTGTTCATGGTCTGGTCCTGATCCACAATGATACGCAGACCCGAATCAAACTGCATAAACCATGTCATGCGCTCGGTTAAATACAGTTCTTTTAAACGCAGGTTCGCTGGATGAAACAACTGGTTGATTTCATTATAGCGACGCATCATCATTTTGGATTGGCTGACTGGACCATGAAGCAGCGGCAGGTTTGGGTGTGTTTTAGGTAGCGCCTCGCTAAACACCTCACCGTTGTCACTAAGCAAACGCCCTGTTCCCCAACGTGCAATTGCGTGGCGTGGCATCACCCGCACCCGAATCGCATTTGGCCAAGCTCGTGACACCACCACACGGTCAACCCATGAGACCTTTAAAGCCTGGTCCCGAATTTGTTCTAAATCTGAAGTAAAGTAGTTGTGTTTAATAATCGGATTTAAGTGCTGTGCCAGCTGTTGATTTTCAACATCTGAATTGGTCCCAACAATCTGCAATTGCGCCACGGTTGCATCAGTCATCACTTTATACAAGCCATAAAGACCGATTGCGAGCACAGCGAAAGCGATCAGCAACAGTATCCACCCTCCCGCATTCACCATTTTTTGCTTGGGTGATGGCGGTTTCTCGTGGATAGAACTGATTGCTGCCCGTGGTTTGCGGCGCATGGATGCAGGAAGTTGAGCCATGAATTAAGCCGACTTCGCCAGGGTTTGCTCTAGGATCGCAACACACAGTTGATCAAAACCATAGCCCACCGCCTGGGCCGCCTTAGGCACCAAAGAGTGGCTGGTCATGCCTGGTACGGTATTCACCTCCAGCAACCAGAAGTTTCCATCCTGGTCTTGCATGGCATCAATACGTCCCCAGCCCTCTGCACCAACCGCCTGAAACGCGCGCAGACAAAGCGCCTGTAGGCTTTTCTCCTCAGCCTCGCTTAAACCGCAAGGAATCCCATATTGCACATCATCACGCTGATATTTCGCCTCATAGTCATAAAAGGCAACATCTGCTGGCGGCTGCAAGCGAATCACGGGCAATGGCTGACCATTCAGGAATGAAATGGTAAATTCACGGCCTGTAATCCATTTTTCGGCCATCACCACCGCATCATGCTGTGTGGCTTTTTCAATTGCGTTGGCAAAATCCTCTGCTTTCTCAACCTTGCTCATACCGACACTTGAGCCTTCATGCACAGGCTTGATAATCACAGGCAGGCCTAAATTCGCGATCATCGCATCTAAGTCAGAATCCTTGGTGACGATGCGATAAGGCGCTGTTGGCAAGTCACTGCCTTGCCAGACCTGCTTGGTCTTGACCTTGTCCATGCCAATTGCGGAGCCCTGTACGCCAGTCCCCGTATATGGAATGTTTAGCCATTCAAGAACACCCTGAATCTGGCCATCCTCACCCCCACGGCCATGCAGCACAATAAAGGCACGGTCATAGCCAACCAGTTCCGTCACGCTTCGCTCTTGTGGATCAAATGCCTCTGCCTGTACACCCGAACGCAACAGCGCCTCTAAAACAGCCTGACCACTATCCAGTGACACAGCACGTTCAGCTGATTTCCCACCAAACAACACGGCAACTTTGCCGAATTTTGCAGCATTTGACACGTTTATATCCTTAAAACTGTAAAACTTTTAATATTCACAACACACATTATTTGGCATACAGGCGATGCTGGGCCAATTCTACCGAAATTGCGCCCACGTTACCCGCGCCTTGTGTTAATAACAGGTCATTTGCTTGTAACACTTTTTGTAAAACATTCGGTAAATTGCCATCCACAGGATCAACCAGAATCGGCTCCACCTCACCGCGCAATCGAATGCTGCGTGCCAGCGCACGGCTATCTGCCCCCACAATCGGTTTTTCACCCGCTGGATAGACTTCTAACAATAATAGTTGATCCACCTGCGACAGCACATCGACAAAATCATCGAAACAGTCACGGGTACGGCTGAAACGGTGTGGCTGGAACATCATCACCAAGCGACGGTCTGGGTGGCTGGCACGGGCCGCCTTAATGGTTGCTTCAACCTCTTTTGGATGGTGGCCATAGTCATCCACCAACTTCACCAAACCCTCGCCAA
>OBMA010001961.1_pt1 | contig 12281 bp, 10 predicted proteins | sample 1539141 | NCBI WGS metagenome assembly OBMA01 (sample SAMEA3991484, study PRJEB22521) | metagenome | biome: anthropogenic terrestrial biome; feature: sewage plant; material: raw primary sludge | place: Sweden | collected 2012-09-26 | reverse complement strand
CTATTTGTATGGTAGTTGCTGTTATAACCGGTTTATATATAGGTCATCCTTATTACCAATCTTTTATTGCTGATCCTGCTGTGGATAAGTATGTAATGGCTTGGAATAGATGGGGGCATTTTATGGTGGCAATTATTTTTGATGTAACTGCTGTACTAATTGGTTATTTATATTTCTTTTCAAGATTTGAAAAACCATATAAAAAACTAATACCAACTATAAAAAATATAGTTGAGTTTTGGGAAGTATTTTTAAATTTAATTACTTTTAATAGAAGAAAGAATTTTGATTCATCTCATAGTGATTCTTATAACATTGTATTCTTTACAATTTTCCATCTATTATTGGTATTTATGCTATTTACAGGACTTCAACTGTATGTTCATGGATTAGCTTCAGGGGAAAGTTCAATAGGAACTTGGTGGCCAGCTATGCTTCATTTGGTTACGGATTGGACTCTTCAAGTTTTTGGTGGAAATATGGGGGTTAGAATTGCTCATCATATCTCAATGTATTTAATTTTAGTTTGGGTTATGTGCCATGTTTATTACCAAATTTGGAGAACAATATTCTGGAAAGAAGGGGATATTGCTATCGTTATTGGTGGAAGTAAATTTGTAAAAGAAGAAGATAAAAAATAGATTATAAAAAGGGGTTTTTACCCCTTTTATTTTAGGAGTTATTATGAAAAAAAGAAATATTGTAATTGGTGTTGGAAATATGCTTTTTAAAGATGAAGGTATTGGTATTTATGCCAGTGAATATATTAAACAAAATTACAAATTTGATGATGAAACTTTAGAAATAATTGACGGTGGAACATTGGGATTTAAACTAATGACATATTTTCAAGAGTATGACAATGTTATTATTTTAGATACTGTTTCTATTGAAGATACTGTGGGTGAAATATATAGACTTCCTTCTGAGGTTTTATTAGACCTTGGAAATTATAGAAAAACAGCCCATGAAGTTGAGATTGTGGAGATGTTAGAGATAGTTTCTGTTTTGGATTCTCATGCAAATGTTACAATTATTGGAATAATTCCTGAAGATATTATAAGTGTGGGAATTGGTCTTACAAAAACTATGGAAAATAGATTTGAAGAGTTTATTTTAAATGGATTAAAAGAAATAGAAAGCTTAGGAATAAAAGCTACTAAGATAAATAATATCTTGATTCCTGATATTGTAAAAAGTATGATAGGTAGTTACAATGGTGAACATTTAACAAGAATTCCAAATGAAGAAGATTTTACACATGCAATTAATTTATAAAATAGAGTTTAACTCAACAAATTTATATTTCAAATATATAATAGAAGATTTAATAAAAGAAGCCACAGTTAATGCCACTTGCAAACAGTATAAAGGATTTATTCTAATTATTTTAGAAGAAACAGCTCAAGCTATTGAAACTTTTTTTGCTTTATTGGAAAAAAAGCTTCCAGTTTCTATTTTTATAGGAAAATCATATGTTGTTGAAAGTTTTGATGAAAGTTTAGAAGAGATAAAAGATTTTGAAATAAAACAAAACTTATCACTTCTTACAAATGATGCAATTAAAGAGATAATTCAAAATAATCAAATAGATTTTTTAAATGATATTGTAAAGATTTCAAAGGGCGGAATTTCAAGATTTGAAACACATAATGGTCTAAAAGACTATTTTTTAGCAAATAAAAAAATAAGAGAAGAGTTTGAAAATAAAGGTTATGAAGTAAAGCTTTTGATTACAGATATATCTAAAGTGGAAGATATTTTTGATATAAATATTAAAGATTTTCAGCTTTTATGCTCAATTGAACGGCCCTTAGTGAAGTTAAAATTTAAAATATTAAAAAATGCAGATAAAGAATTCTCTTCATCAAACTTTATTTATGCAAAAATATCTGATGATAAAGAAACAGTATTATTTGCCCAAGCTTTAAAACAAAATGGAATAAATCATCTTTTATATGTAAATGATGAGGTTTATCAAGATGGTTTAAAAATAACATATATAAAAGAACAAAATTTGATAATTCATGGAGATAAAGGCCTTTTTCCTAAATATGATTTTATTTCAAATAAAAAATATAACTCTTCAAAAGAGTATTTTGATGATAATGGTGGAGTTTATAAAGCAATTTTGGCTCAAGTTTCAAAAAGAATAATTCCTACTGTTGGAGTTTATTTTTCTCAAAATAGTACAGATAGTTCAATTTGCATAAATATCCCTACAAAAGGCTTAAAACAGATAATAACGATTCCAAATATTCATAATAGTATTAAGAACTGTTTTGAAGAGATTTCAGAGCTTGATGAACATTGTTTAAGGCTTATTACAAATTATTCAAAGAAATTTCCAAAGGTTTTAGAAGGTGAAGTTCCTCAAAATACCAATGGATTTGAATCAATCATAAATATGTGTGCAAAAGTTTTAGGAATAAATAGCTCAAAAGAATTCGAAGATATGGCCCTTAATACAAGTATGACAAGTGGAATTCAAATAGATATGAAACTTGTAAACCTTGATGGAATTAATTATTTAGATTATAGAAAAGTTGTTCAATCTATAATGGCTTATAAAATGGCTGATGTTGATAATATAACATTAATTTATTCTTTTTATGAAAGTTTGAGTGAGTTTATTTGTAATTATGTAAATGAAATTGCCAAAGAAATAAATGTAAAAGATATTGTTTTATGTGGAAATATGTTCGCAAATTCTATATTATTTACAAAAACAAATAAAACACTAAGTAAAACATATAATATTATTTTGCCAAAAGAGTATCCTTTAGATTATTAAAAATCTTATACTATAATGTTAATTGAAACAATTCTTATAGTAATAGAGATAAATTAAAAAATGATCACAATAAAAATTCAAATTGAAGGAATAGTACAAGGGGTTGGATTCAGACCTTTTGTCTATACTTTAGCTTTAAAGCATAAAATAAATGGCTGGGTTAATAATGACGATAGGGGAGTAAATATTTTACTTTATGCCGGCGAAAAAAAGTGTCAAGATTTTATAAAAGAACTTCAAATAAATCCTCCACCTTTATCAAAAATAAACTCAATAAATATAGAAAAAATAACTAAAATAAAAGAGTATAAAAGCTTTGAAATAATACAAAGTACAAACTCAAATAATAAGTCTACTATTATCTCACCTGATATGTCTATTTGTGATGATTGTATTGAAGATATCAATAATATTAATAACAATAGATACAATTATAGTTTAACAAATTGTACAAATTGTGGCCCTAGATATTCTATTATTAAAACAGTACCTTATGATAGAATAAATACCTCTATGAATAGCTTTATATTATGTGTTAACTGTAGTAAAGAGTATAACAATCCAACAAATAGAAGATACCATGCACAACCTGTTTCTTGTGAAGTTTGTGGTCCTAATGTTTTTTTGTATAATAAATATAATGAGGTTTTAGAATCCAACATAAATGCCATAGAAAAAGCAGCAGATTTAATCAATAAAGGCTTTATATTAGCTATAAAAGGAATGGGAGGTTTTCATCTAGTTTGTGATGCATCAAATGATAAAGTTGTATCAGAATTAAGGACAAATAAGAATAGACCAAACAAACCATATGCAGTTATGTTTATTGATATTAATAGTATTAAGAAATATACAAATATAAATAATAAAGAAGAAGAAACTTTGTGTTCAAAAGAAAAACCAATAGTACTTGTAAGCAAAAAAGAAGATTTTTCTTTATCAAAATTAATTGCACCTAATATTAATCAAATAGGATGCTTTATTGCTTATACACCACTACATCATTTACTCTTTAGATATCTTAAAAACCCTATAATAGCTACAAGTGCAAATTTAAAGGATGAACCAATAATCACATCTAAAGATGAGGTTTTAAACAAACTATCTTTAGTTGTTGACTATATTCTTGATTTTAATAGAGATATTGTTAATGCATGTGATGATTCAGTTATACAAATTGTAGAGAATTATAATATAAAGCTTCGAAATGCTAGAGGATATGCTCCTACATCTTTGAAACTTGAAAAATCAACTAATAAAAAGATTTTAGCTTTAGGTGCAAATCAAAAATCTACTATATCTTTGGCTTTTGAAAATAATTTAATTTTATCACCTCATATTGGTGATTTAGATTCCATAGAATCTATTGAATATTTTGAAAGAACTATAAATACATTTAAAAGATTTTATGACTTTGAACCTGATATTATTGTTTGTGATAAACATCCAAATTATGAGTCAACGAAGTTTGCATTTAAACTAAAAGAAAAAAATCCAAACATAGAATTAATTCAAATTCAACATCATTATGCTCATATTCTTTCAAGTATGGCTGAATATAATCTTGATAAAGATGTTTTAGGAATTGCTTTTGATGGAACAGGATATGGTGATGATGGGAATATTTGGGGTGGAGAGGTTTTTATTGCTAATACAAAAGAGTACAAAAGAGTAAATCATATTAACTATTTTAGACTATTAGGTGGTGAAACTGCTGTAAAAGAGCCAAAAAGAGTGGCTTTGAGTTTATTATTTGATAATTTTACATTAGAAGATATATTAGCTATGAATATAAAATGTGTAAAAGCTTTTAAACCCAATGAAATCAAAATGCTTCACACAATGTGGCAAAAAGCTTTAAACTCACCACTTACAAGCTCTGTAGGACGTTTATTTGATGCTATTGCATCATTTGCTGATATTTTGCATACTCAATCTTACGAAGGTGAAACAGGCTTACAAATAGAGCAAAATTATGATGCTTTGATAACTGAGTTTTACAGCTATAAAATCACTAATGAAAAAATAGATTTAAGTCCTATGATAAAAGAAATAATTTTTGATTCCAATAAAAAATTAATCTGCTCAAAGTTTATAAATACACTAGTTCAAATCATTTTAGAACTAGCTAATATTTATGAAAATTTACCAGTAGTTTTAAGTGGAGGAGTTTTTCAAAATAAAATTTTATTACAAATTTTAATAGTAAAATTCCAAAAGCAGGGTAGGGAGTTTTACTTCTCAAAAGATATTCCACTTAATGATGGTGGAATAAGTGTAGGGCAAATTTACTATAAAATCTAAATAAATAAATTAAAGTTTAAAAACTTCTTTATATTAAATAATTTAAATTATACAAAATATAAATAATAAACAATCTATAAGAGATTGTTAATTTGTAGTAAAAATATTCTATATAGCCTATATATAAGCTTTTTTTGAAAAAATAATTTTTTATAAAAATATTATAAAATTATGTAAAATATTTTTTATTAAATAAAGAATAAGACATGACAATATGTATAATTATTAATTATATTAAAGAATATACATATAAAAACTAAATTATATTCTTATAATATATAATATGCTAAAATAAATAAAAAAACAGGAATGATTTATGATAAGAACAACAAGTGAAATATCAAATGAAAATGGATATAAAAGATATAATTTATTTGAAATCCATGAAGATTTAGAATTAATAATAGCAGATGATTATTTATTGTATTCTTCAAAAGATTTTAAAAAAGAGTCTTATTGTGAGTTAATGTATAAGAAAAATTTCTATGATAAATATGATGAAAATACATATAAAGAAGCTTATGAAAGATATATAAATAATGAAAAATTCAAAGAAAAAGCTAAATTTATTTATAGTGTTATTGATTATGATAAATATGTAAAATTTGTTGAAACTAATGAAACTATTGAAAATCCAAATGAATTGATAATTTCTTATAGTGTTGTTGATAGTGATGGGGTTAAAGTAAATATTTATAATATTGGTATTTCTGATATTTCTTTTGTATTTTAGATTTTTAATAAAAGATTAAATTCAATTCAAAATTTTATAAAAAAGAATTTATTTTTGCTAAAATCTAACGCATAATTAAAATAAACTCAAAATGGAGGTTTTTATGACTCATCATATTTCTGATATAAATTCTGTTTGTACTTATTGTGGTACGGGATGTGATATAACTGCGCAAGTTGAAGATAATAAGATTCTAAAAATTTATGCTCAAAATGATGGATATGTATCACAAGGTAAGCTTTGTATCAAAGGTGCTCAAGGTTATGGTTTTCTTGAAGCGCCTGATAGAATAAGAAATGCAAGGGTTAAAAAATCTTTTATTCAAAATAATCTTGACTCTCTTCCTCGAGAATTAAAATCTAGAATTAAAACATTAAAAGAGTTTGATGAGTCTTATTTAGAAGTTCCCTATGAGTTTGCAACTTCAATTGCAGCATGGAAATTAATTGATATTAAGCAAAAGTATGGAAGACACGCTTTTTGTGGAATGGGAGGAGCTAGAACTTCATGTGAGAGTTCATATATGTTCCAAAAGTTTGTAAGAGAGGCTATGGATTCACCCCATGTTGATAACTGTGCCAGAGTTTGCCATTCACCCTCACTAAAAGGAATGAGAACAACTATTGGTGAGGGAGCTGCTACAAATCCTTTTGATGATATTTTTAAAACTGAAAATATCATTGTAATGGGTTCAAACACAACAGAAGCCCATCCAATAGTATCAAATAGAATGATAAAAGCTGTTAGAGATAAAATAGCTACATTAACAGTAATTGATGTTAGACAAATCCAACTTTCAAAATTTGGTGAGCAATTAATCATCCCTTATGAAGCAAATCTTTTAGTTTTAAATATGATGGCTTATGTAATTTTAAATGAAAAACTTTATGATGAAGAGTTTATAAATGCTAGATGTACAGGTTTTGAAGAGTATAAAGAATCAATTTTAAATGATCCTTTTGCAAACCCTGATTATATGAAAAATATTACTGGATATGAAGCTTTAGTTGAGCAAATTCCACAAGTTGCAAGAACTTATGCAAGTAAAAAATCTATGTTTTTTTGGGGATTAGGAATAACAGAACATCTTGATGGAAGTTATGCTGTTATGGCTATTACACACTTAGCGATGATGACTGGAAATATTGGAAAAACTGGAACTGGACTTATGCCACTTCGAGGTCAAAACAATGTTCAAGGAGCTTGTGATACAGGTAATTTACCATATTTTGGACCTGATTATACAACTCCAAAAGAGATAGGTTTAATGACTCCACAACTAATAGATGAAATGATTGCCGGACGTGTAAAAGCTATGTATGTGATGGGTGAAGATATTGCTCATATTCATCCAAATCAAAATAAAGTTCATAAAGGTTTAGCGAATTTAGAATTGATAATTTCAAATGAACTTTTTATGAATGAAATCACAAAAATGGCAGATATTATCTTTGGTGTAAAATCAGCTTATGAAAAAACAGGTGTTTATGTAAATGCTATGAGAAGATTACATTTATCTCAACCACTTGTAGAGTGTGATATGCCTGATGATTGGGAAGTTTTAAGGGATATTGAAAATAAAATCAATGGTGATTTTGATTATAAAGATAGTGAAGATGTTTGGAATGAGACAAAAGAAGCTGTTGGAAGTAGATTTTCAGGTGCAACTTATCACAAGCTTTCTAAAAATAGAAATAGAGGGATGCAATGGCCTATTAAAAAAGAGGATACTCCTATTTTACATCTTACTGATTTTAGAACACCGGATGGTAAAGGAAAATTTGTTTATCATCAATATCAATTAAGAGAACAAGTTAAAAAATTAGTAAACAAAGAAGAGTTTGCTAAAAATGAGTTTTATCTAACAACGGGAAGAACTATTGTTCAATACAATAACGCAGCTCAAACTCAAAGATGTGAGTCTTTAAACTCAAAATATGATAAAGATGTTGTTTTAGCTTCAATTGAAGATAAAGATAGAATTGGTTCTGAGCATATTATTATGAGAACTCAATATGGTGAAACAGCAATATTGCCCATTAAGTATGTAAAAACTATAAAACCAGGGACTTTATTTAGTACTTTTCATCATGCAAAATCTAAAATAAATTATATTTTTGGAGATGAAGCAGATGAGTTAATCATGACAGCAAGATTTAAATCTTTAAGAGTTGAATTAGAAGCTGTTTAAGACTATAATTCATAAAATTAATTTAAAAAAAGAAAAGGATAAATATGAACAAATATTGTAATAACTCAAATGTTTATGAATCAAACTGTATTCCAAAAACTGTAAATGCCTCAATTGCAGTTTTAACCCCAAAAGAAGACAAAGATTTTATCGTTAGAAAAGTGACTCTTGCAATTGATGGTTCTATGCCAAATCATACAAATGAAATTCAACACCAACAATATGTTTTAAAAGGTGAAGCAAAAGTAATAGTTGGTGATGAAGAGTATCATGCCAAAGCAGGAGATTTTATTTATATTCCAGCTGGAGTAGCTCATAGATATGATGCTTGTTATGGTAGCAGTTATGAATTCTTATGTATGATTACAACTAAAGAAGATAAAATAACAATGTTATAAAATATACAGACTTATACTCTAAGTCTGTTTTATTTTTTACTCAAGTAATTTATTATAAAACTATCAAATCTCTTTTTTTATTACAATATAATTTCTTCAATAAAGAACAAAAATTTACTAATAACTAAATAACATAATTTTTCAAATTGAATTAAGTTTACAGAATGTACAATCAATGTAATAACAATTATAAATTGTAAATAAGGAGTACATTATGAATAAAAATAGAATCTTAGTTTTAAGTGACCTTAGAGAATTTACTGAGACAGTTGCACAAAAAGCTATATCATTTTCAAATAATTATGAAAAAGAAATTGATGTGCTTCATGTAGAAGATGAATCTTTTCTAAAATTTTTTAAAGAAAAAACAGAGTGTTCTTTAGATAAAAGTAAATCAATTTTAAGTGCTATTTATAAAGATAAAGCAAATATTTTTTGTAAATGTGGAAATTTTATTGAAATTGTAAAAGAACATATATTAAATAATAATATATCTTTAGTAATTGTAGGATTTAAAAGAGAAAAAACTTTTATAGAAGATATTTTTAATGGTTCTAATTTAAGTTCAATAATAAGAAAATTAAATATTCCTGTTTTAGTAATTAAAACAGAAGATAAACCTATTTATAAAAATATTTTAATTCCAACGGATTTATCAAAAGCATCAAGAAATAATATTAAGTATTTAATATCGATATTTCCAGAAGCAAATTTTCATATTGAACATTATTATAAAGCATTTTTTGAAGACAGAGTGAAATTATATGGTTTTGACGATGAAGAAGCACATGATTTTGTAGATTTTTATGCCCAAGAAGCAGAAGATGAATTAAATAAATTTATAGAAAAATTAGAACTTAATTCTGATATAAAAGTATTTACTAAAGCAAAAAAATATTTAGATATAAAAACGATGGTTGAAGAATCTATTGAGTATAAAACAATTGATTTATTAAGTCTTTCAGTTGGAACAAGTCTTAGTATTTTCTCTTTTGATTTACTAGAACATTCATCAAAAGATGTGATTATTTATAGAATTGATGAAGACAGCTTAGACTAAAAATTATTATATTGATATTCTTTTATAAGGTAAAAAAATAGTAGTTAAATAATTAAGAGAATAAATTTAATTTATTTTCTTAATTAAAATATTTATTTTTGAGTGTTCTACTAAATAAAATGCAAAAAAACTAAAAAAACCTGTGGTATGCACAGCAATTAAATCAGTTTTTATATCTTTTGTGTCTTTAATAAAATTTTCTACACTTAATTCAGTTTCTTTGATTATTAATTTCTTTTTATTTTTTATTTCTAATGAGTTATAAAAATCATTCGCATTTTTCAGTGAGTTCTCTTTTGCTTCTTTTTGGAATTCGCTAGTTTCATCTTTGTCTAAACTATAAAAATTTAACCTTCTTTCATAAGGTAATAAATACGAATAATAAATTTTTATTTTTGCATCAGGAAATAATTTAGACACTTCAAGAATATAATCTTTTGATTCTTTTGATAAATCTGTAGGAATTAAAATATTATTAAAACAAATATTTTTTTTAGATTTCATTATTAAACTAAGAGTATTTAAATTTCTAACAATATCTTTTGTATTTGAACTTTCAAAAAATCTACTTATAAAATCATTTTTTTTGCTATATCCTAAAATAACCAATGATATAACTAATTTATCAACATGATATGCAACTTGTTCTTCAACATTTCCTTCGACACAAAAAAATTGTTTTTCTTCTAAATTAGGGAAATATTTTTTAAGTATTTTAAACCCTTTCTTTTTAGTAATGTCTTTATTAACTTTTTCTTGAAGTAATCTATTTTCTATTACATGAATAATATAAAGTTCATTTTCACTATGTTGAATGTAGTTTAAAATATTTTCAATGATTTTAAAACTTTTTTGGGAAAAATCAGTTGCAAACAAGATTTTGTTTTTTGTCATTTTATACTCCTATTTTATATATCATCTATTCTAGCATAAGAGAATTATAATATCGATTATTAATTTGCTTTAAATATTTTAAGATATAATCGCAATTATTTATTAAATTTGAGAAGGATTTTATGGAATCAATTGAACTATATCTATTAATTACAGCTTTTTTGATGCTTTTGAGTGTATTAGCTAGTAAATTATCAACAAATTTTGGTATTCCATCGTTATTTATTTTTTTAGGTTTAGGTATGCTTGCTGGTTCTGATGGAATTTTAGGAATACATTTTGATAATGTTGAATTAGCACAAAATATTGGAACTTTAGCTTTAATTTTTATTTTATTTGGTGGTGGATTAGATACCGCTTGGAAAGCAATTAAGCCAGTTCTAAAAGATGGTTTGATTTTAGCTACTTTAGGAGTGTTATTAACCGCATTTTTTGTAGCTTTATGTGTATACTATATCCTTGATTTTACTTTTTTAGAATCTTTGTTATTGGGTGCAATTATTTCATCAACTGATGCAGCAGCTGTTTTTGCGATACTTAGAGCAAAAGGTATTTCACTAAAGAAAAAACTTACTCCTCTTTTAGAATTAGAGTCAGGGAGTAATGACCCTATGGCAATTTTCTTAACTGTTGCAATTTTACAAATTTTATTATTACCTGAAAGTTCTTCTGTATCTGAATGGCTTTTTAAATTTTTCTTACAATTTATTATTGGTGGAGCTTTAGGTTTTGTTTTTGGATATTTATTACCTCATATTTTAAATAGAATACATTTGAGTTTTTATGGACTTTATCCTGTATTTACTATTGGGTGGATTTTATTTTTATTTGCTGGTTCATCAATGCTTGGAGGAAATGGTTTTTTAGCTGTTTATGTAGCTGGTATTGTTGCAAATACAAAAGAATTTGTACATAAGAAAAATTTAATTGGTTTCCATGAAGGTTTATCATGGATTATGCAAATTACAGTCTTTCTGGCTCTTGGACTTCTTGTTTTCCCATCTGAACTTCCCGATGTTGCATTATCAGGTTTAATAATTGCTTTTTGGCTTATGTTTGTTGCCAGACCAGCTGGAGTTTTTTTAAGTACAATGTTTAGCTCTTTTACGATAAAAGAAAAAACTTTTATTTCATGGGTTGGATTAAGAGGTGCTGTTCCTATTATTTTGGCAACGTATCCATATTTACAAGGATTTGAAAAGTCAAATTTGATTTTTAATATTGTGTTTTTTATAGTATTGTTTTCTATTTTAATACAAGGAACAACACTTCCACTTGTTGCTAAATGGTTAAATGTTGAATCAAAAAGTAAAGATTTTAAACCTGAAGATATTATTGCTTCTCCACTTTTTTATCATACATTAAAGCAGTTTTATATTGAAGAAAATTCACCAGCTATTGGATTAAGTATTGTTGAGTTAGATTTACCAACAGATTTTTTAATTCTTTTGATAAAACGAGAAAAAGATTATATAAAACCAACAGGTTCTTCAATTTTAAAAGAGAATGATATGTTGCTTATTCAATGTAATAGTGAAAACAGATATAAAAGAGTTTTAAAAAGGTTTGCAAGTTAAGCATTTTTATAAACAATCAAAGTTGGAATTGACATAATGTGATATTTCCCACTTATATCTTGTTCAACTTCTGTATTTACTTTTGCAAAAACTGCTTTTAATGGATATTTTTTTGCACTTTCATCAAAGTTTGCATTTGTTAGATTTATAGGTTTATTATTTAAAAGTGACTCTTTACACTTTCCACAATTTGCTTTTAAATAAGAATCTTTTTTAGGTACATTGTTTATACTCAAACAACTAGGACAAATTACTCTCATATAATCACCTCTTTATATATCATTCTATTTTAAAGATTACAAAGTGCTGTAAGATATGCTTGTTCTTGAT
>OBMA010001958.1_pt1 | contig 12286 bp, 8 predicted proteins | sample 1539141 | NCBI WGS metagenome assembly OBMA01 (sample SAMEA3991484, study PRJEB22521) | metagenome | biome: anthropogenic terrestrial biome; feature: sewage plant; material: raw primary sludge | place: Sweden | collected 2012-09-26 | reverse complement strand
AAAACAACGACAAATTCCGAACCAAAACCATCACGGCGGTTAATGGAACGTAAACCAGAAAAATTGAGATTATAACTGGAGAGCATTTGTTCAATTTTTTGTTCTTTTAATTGAGGATAATGATCAAAGTTAATGTTGTAGATACTTTTTCCAACTTTAATTTGCCGCTCTACTTCTGTTGGTTTGTAACGTAGCGCATAAGCTGAAACCAATTTTGCTATAGCTAAATTATAAAAATCTCGAATTTGTACTTGTCTGTTATCAAAAATACGGTCTTGTGGGCCACGTTTGGTCTTGAACATGTAGGCATAACTATAACGGATGCTTTTATCCAACATATAGAGTTGTTGATCTAGGCATTGTTCATAAGTGGCTTGTTGTAATTTTTGTTTTTCTTCAGATTTGGTACTGGTTAAAATGCTGATTTTACAATCGCTTGATTTTTCATATGCTAAAGCTTTAGCTAAATAAACTTCACTTGCTGTAGAAAGAATTTGTTCGTCTTGAATTTGAGGAATTTGTTGTATTTCTTGGATGCACTGTTCTGGTTTGTCAGAGCAAATTTTTGCTTCACGCCCTGTCATCGAAAGTACATTTAAACTGGCTTCACTTAATTTGTTGCGGGTGAGTATGCTTTCTCGTTCATTGGTAATGGTCACGTTAATGGCTTGATTCTTGACACTGACGATTTGACAACCCGTCAATAGAGAACTACTAAATAAGGTGGCAAACAAAATTTTGTATAGCGAGTTTGGCATAAAAGTCATCTGCATTAAGAAGTATTTGTTTGAGTTTTTCTTCATCATACAGTCATTTTTCTAATTTTCCATTCATAGAAACAAAAATAGACCGTACAAGACGGTCTATTTCTAATCACTTAGAATTAAGATGCTTTAGGTGAACTAAGCACTTGCCATACGTTCCAACGGCCTTGTTTTTCAATTTCATTGATTAAACGGTCAGCAACTTCAGCTTCTTGCGGATATTTTACTTTGTAATTTTTCAAAGTTTGAATCGCATTTTTCTTCTGTTCCATCGCAATATAGTTATTTGCCGCAGACAAATAAGCTTCTTGTACGCCGGCTTTCATGGCTTTGTCTAAATATGGAATCGCTTCACGTTGACCGCCACCTTCAGACAAACCAAAACCAAACCAAAAGTTTGCTTCAGCATCGTCTTTGTTAATTTTTAAAATACGCTGTGCATAGGTTAAAGACTTGGTGGTGTAGACCGAACCCAAATCAAGGTTACGTGCCATCACGCTGGCTTTAAATGCACGAATCAGGACATCGAAAGACGCATTATCTTTAGATGCCAAGGTATCTAGCTGTTGGGTTAATTCTTTGAGTTTAGCTTCAAAACCTTTACGTTCTTGACGTTCACTAAAGCGAGGTGGGTAATGACGCGCTTTACCTTCAACCAATTGTAAAAAGTCATCAATTTCAGTGATGTCAATTTCATTATTACCCGCAAGAACAGCATATTTTAAAGTACGTTGATTGTTGTTCACTGTTGGAATAATCAGTTTATTCACATCTAAAGTCATTTTTTTAGATGGATCGCTTTGCAGATTCACTTCCATTTTAGTCACAGGTTGTGCGGCTGCTTGTCTGAGTGCAATTTCAAATGGAGGTGGTGCATCGTAATTAAATGGATTCAGTGCATAGAACGGTGCAGTTAAATCAGGTTCAGTGAAGATGATTGGGCTATTCGGTTTTTTATCTTCAGTGGGTGCCATGCTACATGCAGAGAGCAAAGACATTGCAATAAGTGTACATGCCAAAGGCTTAAGTGTCATATGGGTCATCCATTCATTTAATTTTAAAATTGATCAATAAGCACATTTGTCAGTCTAAGAAAACTCTGATCAACATGCAAGTTAGCGCTTGTTAATATTTAAATCACAACTTTAGGCTTTAGATTGAGTACTTTGTGCTTCACATTCGCGTCGCACATCTTCAATAATTTTAAGTTCTTCAATACTAAAAGGCTGTTCATCTTGCTGCTTCTTAAATGACGGATCGAGCAAAGATAAGCGCTGACATAAAGTATTCATACGCTTTTCATTGTGTTGAATTCTGTCCAGTAGAACACGCATACCCTCTAAAATTGGGTCAGATTGATCTTGCGTTGCTGCATATGCCTGAAAACCAATACTTTCCGCGTAATCATGACGACGTGCTTCTTCAGCATCTTTAGGTTTGTCTTTGGTGATAAAACGGGCAGGGTTACCAACTGCGGTGGTATTTGGTGGAACTTCTTTGGTCACGACGGCATTAGAACCCACTTTCGAGTTTTTACCGACGGTAAATGGTCCCAGAATTTTTGCACCAGCACCGACCACCACACCATCTTCTAATGTTGGATGACGTTTGCCTTTATTCCACGTGGTGCCACCTAAGGTGACACCGTGATATAGCGTGACATCATCACCAATTTCAGCCGTTTCACCAATGACCACACCCATGCCGTGATCGATAAAAAAACGACGACCAATTTTAGCGCCCGGATGAATTTCAATACCTGTGGCAAAACGACTAAAAGAAGACAATAGGCGAGCAGAGCCTTTACACTCTTTTTGCCAAAGTTCATGAGCAACACGGTGCATAATGAGCGCGTGAATGCCGGGATAAGTGGTAAGAACTTCCAAAGTGTTTCGAGCAGCGGGATCGCGCGCGAATACAGCTTGTATATCTTCTTTGAGCTGTTTAAGCATTAGGTTGATCCTCTGAAGAATCTGTTGTTTTGTCTACTGATTTTTTCCATGTACCATTATTCATCGCTTGTACACGAGTGAATATGCCACGAAGTAAATGGTATTCCATACGGTCTAATTGTATACGTCCAAATAGACGGCGCAAGCGTAAAGGCAATAATCTTGGATTTTTAGGATCCATAAATTCAATTTCAGCCAACATTTTTTCAATGTGTGGGTAAAACTGTTCCATTTGTTCATGCGTGACTAAAGGCTCATCCCAATGCATAGATTCTGTTTCGGTCACAGGCATGTTTGCTTCGGTATCTTCCGTCTGCTCTACAAATTCCATCGCGGCCATACGCATTTCATAACAAATGACTTGAATGGCTTGTGCAACATTTAAGACGCCATAATCAGTATTGACTGGAATCGTGACGTGGTAATTTGCTAAAGCTAATTCTTCATTGGTCAAGCCACGGTCTTCACGACCAAATACGACAGCAATTTCTTGTTGGTTTTGAACAACCGCTTGCATGGATTTTTCAGCCGCAGGGCGTGCATCAAGCAAAGGCCACGGAATAGTACGGCTACGCGCACTGGTGCCAAAAACAAGGTGACAATCTTTAATGGCATCTTCTAAAGTTGCTACAATTTCAATCTGTTCGATTAAATCCACAGCACCTGCGGCTAGAGCATTAATATCGGGGTGCGGATAGGTTTTAGGCGCAACCAATACCAGCTTAGATAAGCCCATGGTTTTCATGGCTCTTAATGCACTGCCAATATTTGCAGGTAATGTGGTATTGACCATGACAATACGCACATGGGAAAGATGTGCTGAAACAACAGCATTGTCAACTTGACTCATAAGGTGTCCAATTTGAATTTAAATATTTAAAAATTAAGAATATTGGTTGGCTTCAGCTTGATACATGTCCATTGCGTCATCCATGCTGACATTGGCCGGTGGCGGTGCAATTTGTGCGGGCTTACTATACTGTACGGCTTTTGCGGCTTTGGATTTCACTTGATATTCGATGTGAATGACATCTTTACCAAAATAATCGCGTAATTTAGCCAGTAATTCATCTTGTGGTGCAACTTTCCAATTTAAGCCCAAATGAACTTCGGCAGAAGCATAGGGATAATCAATTTGTAATTGCATTGGAATGTGATTGCACATATCGACATTGCAAAATGGCAGCAGAATCTTTTGTAAATCTGAACTGAGTGATTGGGTCAGATGTTCCGCAGCCAATTTAATTTGAATGCTATTGGCACGTTTTTGACGAATTTCATTGAGACTAAAAGCTTTGGTTAAGCGTCCCATTGGGCGATCATAACCTTCACGCTCATAGATTTCACCTTCAATCACCACCACACGGTCAGCTTGAATAATATCTTTAAAGCGTTGGAAACGTTCATGGTTGGCAGACACTTCAATTCGTGCTGTACCATCATCTAAGGTGACCATCATTCGATTTGGGAAGTTGGCAACATCCACCACCAAGCCGGCAAAAACGGTGGTCACTCCACGACGTGTTGGTGTTAATTCATTAATACGCACAGGAATAAAGGACTTTAACTCTGGACGATAGACATCAATCGGGTGTCCAGTTAAATATAAGCCAAGGGTGTCTTTTTCACCTTTGAGGCGAACTTCATCTGACCACGGTTTTACAGGTTTGGCAGGTTTGCGTTGAACTTCTTCAACTTCACCAAATAAATCCATGATGCCCGTTTCACGATTAGAGCGTGCTTGATCAGCTGCTTGCACCGCTTCAGGCAATTGCGCCATGATGCTGGCACGATCAATACCCAAGCAATCTAAAGCCCCTGAACGAATCAGAGCCTCTAAAGTTCGTTTATTGATTTTTTTCAAATCAATACGATGACAGAAGTCGAATAGATCTTTGTAAGGCCCATCTTGCAATCGTGAATCAATCACCGATTGCATAGCGGCTTCGCCCACACCTTTAATGGCACCTAAACCATAGACAATGGTTTTTTCATCACTGGCATGGAACTGATAAAAAGACATGTTAATTGAAGGAGGAAACACTTCTAAACCATTGATTCGACAGTCATCAATCAAAAATACAATACTGTCAGTATTTTGCATTTCTGAAGTCAGTACTGCCGCCATAAATTCAGATGGATAATAAGCTTTTAGCCACGCCGTTTGGTAAGCAACGAGGGCATAGGCTGCGGCATGTGATTTATTAAAACCATAGCCGGCGAATTTTTCCATATAGTCGAAAATATGGTTGGCGGTGGCTTCATCAATGTCTTTTTGTGCCGCACCTTCAATAAAGATTTGACGCTGTTTGACCATTTCCTCAGGTTTCTTTTTACCCATGGCACGACGTAACATGTCTGCACCACCCAGTGTATAGCCTGCACAATATTGCGCGGCTTGCATCACCTGTTCTTGGTAAACCATAATCCCGTAAGTCGGCTCTAAAACCCCTTCCAATAAAGGATGCAGATACTCAAACTCACCACCATGCATACGGTGAATAAAGTCAGGAATAAGATCCATTGGACCCGGGCGGTACAAGGATACAAAGGCAATAATTTCTTCAAACTTACTTGGGCGCGCCTCTTTCAGCATTTTTTTCATGCCGACGGATTCAAACTGGAAGATCGCAGTGGTATTGGCATCTGCAAAGATTGAATAGGCTTTTGGGTCGTCTAATGGAATATACGTAATATCGACTGATTTTTCAGGGCCAATACGTTTATTAATATTTTGAATGGCATCTTCAATTACGGTCAGGTTACGTAGACCCAAGAAGTCGAATTTAACCAGACCTGCCGATTCAACATCATCTTTATCGAATTGTGCGACACGGTTGGTGCCATCTGCATCGCACATTACGGCTGAATAGTCGGTAATTTTACCCGGTGCAATCACCACACCGCCGGCATGTTTACCGGTATTACGGGTAATGCCTTCAAGTTTAAGCGCCATTTCCCAGATTTCAGCGGCATCATCATTGTCTGGGTTGGATGGATTGGTCACGATGTCTTTAAGTTGCGGCTCGATATCGATGGCACCACGAAGGTCGACACCTAAGGGTTTGGTCGGGATCATTTTCGAGATACGGTCTGCAAGACCATAAGATTTGCCGAGTACCCGTGCTACATCTCGGATTGCACCTTTGGCTGCCATCGTACCAAACGTCGCAATTTGTGAAACAGCTTCACGACCATAATGACGCGCAACATAATCAATCACGCGGTCACGACCTGCGATACAGAAGTCGATGTCAAAGTCGGGCATGGAGACACGTTCTGGATTCAAGAAACGTTCGAATAGCAGGTCGTAACGGAGTGGATCAAGGTCGGTAATTTTTAAACTATAGGCCACCAATGAGCCTGCACCTGAACCACGTCCGGGACCTACTGGAACGCCATTATTTTTAGACCATTGAATGAAGTCCATTACGATCAGGAAGTAACCGGGGAATCCCATGTTTAAGATGGTGCCAATTTCATAGGCTAGGCGTTCATCATAAACTTTACGAATGTCAGCCCAATCTTCATCGCGTTTTTCAACGGGATAAAGGAAAGTTAAGCGTTCTTCTAAGCCTTCTTGAGACACATGCTCAAAGAAGGTATCAATGGTATGACCTTCAGGAACTGGGTAATCGGGAAGGTCATTGAAGCCTAAGCGCAAGCTGACATTACAGCGTTTAGCAATGTGGTAGGTATTTTCAATCGCAGACGGAATGTCTGAAAAGAGTTCGGTCATTTCCTCGGCAGTTTTGAAATATTGTTCAGAACTATAATAACGAGGACGACGACTATCACCTAAAACATAACCATCGGCAATACAAACTCGGGCTTCATGTGCTTCAAAATCTGTTTGTGCAATAAAATGCACATCATTATGCGCAACGACACCAATATTATATTTTTGAGCCAGTTTGATTGCCCCAGCAATGAAATTTTCTTCATCAGGGCGGTCGGTGCGGGTCAGGGCTAAATAGACACGGTTACCAAATTTTTCAATCCATTCTTCTAATAGCGCATCGGCTTTTTGTGGATTGGATGAATTCAGCATTTTACCCACATCACTATGCATGCCTAACAGCACGATAATGTCTTGGTTTTGTTCTAAAACCCACTCTTTTTGTACACAAGGGATATCAAGTTGCTGACCTTCAATAAAGCCACGCGAAACAATTTCAGTAAGACTGCGCCAACCTTTGTTGGTCATTGAAAGCAGAGTAACTTTATGTTCTGCATCATTTAGACGAATGTTACTGCCCAAAATAGGTTTAATGCCTTTATCTAAGCATTTTGTATAAAATTTAACTGCGGCATGTAAGTTCGATAGATCTGTTAATGCCAAAGCTGGCATTTCATCATTCACTGCAGCTTTAATAAGATCAGGTATACGTACGATAGATTCCGTAATTGAAAATTCTGTATGTATACCAAGATGAACAAAGTGCATAAATGAGTCCCTGCAAAAACCGTCGGCTATTTTAGCACGCTCTGAATAGGGTTATGGCTTAATATTAGGGAAATTCAAAGCGGATTATGGGGCGTATTATTTAATATAGTGCATGTTCTTGTTGCTGAATGGTGAAACTGTATTCTTTTTAATCAGAATATTGTTGATATAAAAAAGCCCTCAAATTTGTGAGGGCTTTAAAATTTTGCTTGAATCATTTTTATCTTAATTTGGCTAGCCAATCGCCCATCGTTTGAACAATTTGAACCAAGAGTAAAAGCACGATCACCGTTAAAATAACCACGCTGGTATCAAAACGTTGATAGCCATATGAAATTGCTAAATCACCAATACCACCTGCACCCACTGCACCCGCCATTGCCGTTGCACCAATTAAACTAATTGTGGCAGTGGTTAAGTTCAAAATCAGTGAGCTACGTGCTTCAGGTAAAATAAACTTGAAAATAATTTGTAGTGGCGTTGCACCCATGGCCTGAGCCGATTCTACAATACCTTCATTGACTTCAAGTAGTGAGGTTTCAATCAAGCGTCCCATATAGGGACCAATATAAATGGTCAAAGGCACAATGGCTGCCCATGTACCAATTGAAGTTCCGACTAAAAGTTTAGTTAACGGAATCACGGCAATCAATAAAATAATGAAGGGCAGTGAACGTAGTGCATTCACGATTGGGTTTAAAATATGGTAAATCGCACGATTGGGTAAAATACCGTTGGGGCGTGAAACCAATAAAATAATGGCTTGAATAAAACCCCAAATACAACCAAACAACATAGCAAAGAACACCATGTGAAAGGTTTCTTGCAATGCAGTAATAAATTGATCAATCGAAAGGGAGCTTTTCCAGAAAGAGGAGGTTGCTTCGGTCAACCATTGTACAATCAGGTCTCTCATAACTGTACTCCTGATTGCTCAACTTCCACACCATTTTGCTGTAAAAACTCAATGGCTTGTTGAATGATCGCTGGGTCGCCTAACAATTGAATAAACATTTGTCCAATCACGGTACCATTAATTTCAGTCATATTGGCAAATACAATATTTAAGCTAATATCGAATTTTTTAATCACCGCTTGAACCACAGTTTCCTGTGCCGATTTGCCTAAAAATTGCAGGCAATAAATACTGTTGTGGTTCTGGTTTTCTAAATTATTTAAAATATTGACAGGCAGTTGTTGCTGCAATACCGTTTGAATGAAATTTTTGGTGGTTGGATGTTGCGGTCGACTGAAAATATCAATAGTTGAGCCTGTTTCAATGACCTTGCCTTGTTCCATGACAGCAACATAATCACAAACGGTCTCAATCACATCCATTTCATGGGTCACCATGACAATGGTAATCCCTTGCTCTTGATTAATTTTTTTCAGAAGCGCCAGAACCGATTTTGTGGTTTGTGGATCGAGCGCTGAAGTGGCTTCATCACAGAGTAAAATTTTAGGATGATTGGCCAAGGCACGTGCAATACCAACACGCTGTTTTTGACCACCAGAAAGTTCGTCAGGGAAGGCATCTTTCTTATGTTTTAGATCAATAAAATCCAGTAATTCATTGAGACGTTTTTCTCTTTCAGCTTTGCTAACGCCTAAAAGCTTCAGTGGTATTTCAATATTTGCAGCCACAGTTTTGGTTTGTAATAAATTGAAATGCTGAAAGATCATACCAATATTTGCACGTTCTTGACGTAATGAGCGTGCATCCAAAGCGGTAAAGTCTTTTTGATTAATAATCACTTGACCTTGTGTGGGACGTTCGAGCAAATTAATCAAACGAATTAAGGTACTTTTACCTGCACCACTATAGCCAATAATGCCAAAAATACTGCCTTCTGGAATCTCCAGATTAATCTGGTCCAGCGCACGTATGGTTTGACCTTTTAGCTCATAATGTTTTGAAATGTCTTTAAATTCAATCATATCGTCAAAAACTATACAAGAAAGAAAAAACAGGCAAAGTTAATTTGCCTGTTTTGATATGCGAAGTATATTACTATTTTGCTTCAGTAAGATAGCTTACAGGTTTGTTTACATCAATTTTAGTGCCACCAAAGTGTTCTTGAACATATTTGTTCACAGCTTCTGTGTGATATAACTCGCCAACTTTCTTCAATACAGGGTCATTTTGACGGTCAGCAGCAACCGCTAAAATATTAACATTTAATTTTGTGCTTTGATCCACTGGTTCATAGTAGATCGAATCTTTAAGTACGTTTAAACCACCTTCCATTGCAAGGGTATTGCCTAAAACAATAGCATCTACTTCGTCTTTAACACGTACAGCCGTTGCCATTTGAATTGGCTTGATCACGATTTTTTTCGCATTTTCAGTGACATCGCTTGGTGTCCCTGTTGCAGGATTAAAGTCTGTTTTAAGTTTGATTAAGCCAGCAGATTGTAAAAGTAATAATGCACGTGCTTCATTTGCAGCGTCATTTGGAATTGCAATGGTTGCACCATTGGCAAACTCTTCAACTTTTTTGACTTTGCTTGAATAGATTCCCATAGGTTCAAGATACGTTGTTGAAACAGGTGCAATCTTTTCTTTATTACCTGCATTAAACGCGACTAGATAGGCATAAGATTGGAAGGCATTAATATCGACTTCTTTATTTGCAACAGCCGTATTCATGGCTACATAGTCAGTGAAGTTTTTCACTTCAAGTTTAATACCTGCTGCTTTTGTTTCAGGTAATGTCGCAATATAACGCCAAATATCAGCATCAGAACCAGTCGATGCCATAACAACGGTTTGTTCTTTTGCGGTATTAGTTTTTGCTGCGTCAGTTGCAGGTGCTTCTGGCTTAGAACAACCAGCTAGACCAACGGTTAAACCTAAAACAAGTCCAAGGAGCTTTTTCATGTATTTATCCCAAGTAAATTTAATTTTGGCTTTAAATTTACGAATTATTCATTGAAGAGATTAAGTCAAAGTCGAGATCAGTATAAAACGAAGGCGTGATTACAGTCATCATTTCCATATGTTTCTCTGATCTGTGCATAGCATGATAAAATTAATAAATTATGCTATGCAATTAGCAATCTGGTGAGTATCAAATTAAAACAATTGTAAGATGTTTTAAATCGTTGTATTCATTCACGAGATTGTATTTTAACTGAATCAAAATTTGGCCCATCATAGCAATAAATCTATATGCAATATAGTGAATAAAAACTTAATAATTATCTCTTTTACAGAATAACAAAAGTGAAATATTTGAAAATTTAATAGTAAAAACAATATATTATTTTAAATTATATTAACAATCTGTAAGATATTGTTTTTAATGCTTCTTTATAATTTTTTTTTAAGTCTAAATCTTAAAAATAGATAATAAGAATAATGCTTTATAAAATGGCAACTTATGTTCAAAATTTATTGATTATTATACGCTTAAAATAACCATCTTGCAGTGTGAGTTACTTGAGTAACGATTCATTTTAGTCGGGAGAATGAGAGTTATCTCATCTTGATTAGAAGAATAAAAAAGCCCGCATATTGCAGGCTTTTTAGCACCAACCTAAGGTTGATTAAGCTTGTTCACGCGCAATGGCACGGTAACCAATATCTTTACGATATTGAACGCCATCGAAAGTTACTTTTTCACAAAGTTCTAATGCTTTTGCTTGTGCTTCACCAATGGTGTTGCCCAATGCTGTTACGCAAAGCACGCGACCACCCGCAGTCACGATCTCGCCATTTGCATTGACAGCAGTACCTGCGTGGAAAACTTTAGCATCGGTCATTTCGGTGTCTAAACCATAAATCACGTCATCTTTGCTTGAAGTTTCAGGGTAGCCTTTAGATGCAAGTACGATACCAACAGTTTTGCGCTCATCCCACTGCGCTTCCGTAGGTAAATTTCCTGCAATGCCAGCTTCAACCAAATCAACCAAAGACGATTTTAAACGCATCATGATCGGTTGAGTTTCAGGATCGCCAAAACGACAGTTGAACTCGATCACTTTTGGCTGACCTTGTGCATCAATCATCAAGCCTGCATATAAAAATCCTGTATATACATGACCGTCTTTTTTCATACCTTCAACAGTAGGACGCATCACTTCATTCATGGCTTTTTCAAATACATCAGCAGTCACAACCGGTGCAGGGGAGTAAGCACCCATACCGCCAGTGTTCGGACCTTGATCGCCTTCAAAAATACGTTTGTGATCTTGCGAAGTTGCCATAGGTAAGATGTTGTTGCCATCAATCATACAAATGAAAGAGGCTTCTTCACCATCTAAAAATTCTTCGATCACAACACGAGAACCTGCATCACCAAATTTGTTGCCTGCAAGCATGTCATCAATGGCATCAAATGCTTCTTGATTGGTCATGGCAACAATCACGCCTTTACCTGCAGCAAGACCATCGGCCTTGATGACAATCGGTGCGCCATTTTGTTCAACATAGGCTTTAGCAGCATCAACTTCTGTGAATACATCATAGAAAGCAGTAGGGATGTTGTGACGTTTTAAGAAATGTTTAGCAAATGCTTTAGAGCCTTCAAGCTGTGCAGCAAATTGGGTCGGACCCCAAACTTTTACATCGGCAGCACGGCAAGCATCAACCACACCATTAACGAGAGGTGCTTCTGGACCAACAACAATTAAAGCAACATCATTTTCTTTAGCGAAAGCAATAATTGCTGCATTGTCTAAAATATCGATATTGACATTTTCGCATTTATTTTCAGTTGCAGAACCTGCGTTACCCGGTGCTACAAATACTTTTGCGACTTTGTCATCTTGTGCGATTTTCCATGCAAGTGCATGTTCACGACCGCCACTACCCAAAACTAAAATATTCATTTTCAAAAATCCTTTAGAAATAGAATCCCCCTAAATCCCCCTTTGGAAAAGGGGGACTCCCTTCGTTCTACTATGATATAGAAAACCCTCCTTTATTAAAGGAGGGTTAGGGAGGATTTAAAAATTAATTAATGACGGAAGTGACGCATACCAGTGAAGACCATTGCGATACCAGCTTCATCAGCAGCAGCAATCGTTTCTTCATCACGCATAGAACCGCCCGGTTGAATGATACATTTGATCCCTGCTTTAGCAGCGTTATCAATACCATCACGGAATGGGAAGAATGC
>OBMA010001954.1_pt1 | contig 12299 bp, 4 predicted proteins | sample 1539141 | NCBI WGS metagenome assembly OBMA01 (sample SAMEA3991484, study PRJEB22521) | metagenome | biome: anthropogenic terrestrial biome; feature: sewage plant; material: raw primary sludge | place: Sweden | collected 2012-09-26 | reverse complement strand
TCAAAACCATGGGTTCGCTGTGGATGTTGACACTCTAACTTTCGGATGGAAGCCATTGTTTGTTAACGCGAATGATGACTCTAACGAAGGTATCTATCATTCTGAATTACCTTATTTTTCCGTCCAATTCCATCCAGAATCCACACCTGGCCCAAGAGATACAGAATTCTTGTTTGACGTTTTTATCCAAGCAGTTAAAGAATTCAAGTATACACAAGTGTTGAAACCAATCGCTTTCCCAGGTGGCCTATTAGAGGATAACGTTAAGGCACACCCTAGAATCGAAGCGAAGAAGGTTCTAGTTCTCGGTTCTGGTGGTTTGTCCATCGGTCAAGCTGGTGAATTTGACTACTCTGGTTCTCAAGCCATCAAAGCTTTGAAAGAAGAAGGTATCTATACAATTTTAATTAATCCAAACATTGCTACCATCCAAACTTCGAAAGGGTTGGCTGATAAGGTTTATTTTGTTCCTGTTACTGCAGAGTTCGTGAGAAAAGTTATTTTACATGAAAGGCCGGACGCCATTTATGTGACATTTGGTGGACAAACTGCTTTATCTGTTGGTATAGCCATGAAAGATGAATTTGAGGCGTTAGGAGTTAAAGTATTGGGTACTCCAATCGATACTATTATTACCACGGAAGACCGTGAACTCTTCAGTAATGCCATTGACGAAATTAATGAAAAATGTGCTAAATCTCAAGCTGCTAATTCAGTGGACGAGGCATTGGCCGCTGTCAAGGAGATCGGTTTCCCAGTTATTGTACGTGCTGCATATGCATTGGGTGGTTTAGGTTCCGGTTTCGCTAATAATGAAAAAGAATTGGTTGATCTATGTAATGTTGCATTTTCATCCTCACCTCAAGTTTTAGTCGAGAAATCTATGAAAGGTTGGAAAGAAGTCGAATATGAAGTTGTTCGTGATGCTTTTGACAACTGTATTACTGTTTGTAATATGGAAAATTTTGATCCACTAGGTATTCACACCGGTGATTCCATCGTTGTAGCCCCATCTCAAACTTTATCTGATGAAGATTACAATATGTTAAGAACTACTGCTGTTAATGTCATTAGACACTTAGGTGTTGTTGGTGAATGTAATATCCAATATGCTTTAAATCCCGTTTCTAAGGATTATTGCATCATTGAAGTTAATGCGCGTTTGTCACGTTCCTCTGCTTTAGCTTCTAAGGCTACTGGTTACCCATTGGCCTACACTGCGGCTAAGTTAGGTTTGAATATCCCATTAAATGAAGTTAAGAACTCCGTCACAAAATCCACATGTGCTTGTTTTGAACCTTCTCTAGACTACTGTGTTGTCAAAATGCCAAGATGGGATTTGAAGAAGTTCACCAGAGTTTCTACCGAATTATCTTCATCAATGAAATCTGTTGGTGAAGTTATGAGCATCGGTAGAACCTTCGAAGAAGCTATTCAAAAAGCTATCAGATCCACAGAATATGCTAACCTCGGATTCAATGAGACAGATCTAGATATCGACATTGATTACGAGTTGAACAACCCTACGGATATGCGTGTCTTCGCCATTGCAAATGCTTTTGCTAAGAAGGGATATTCTGTTGATAAAGTCTGGGAAATGACTAGAATTGATAAGTGGTTTTTAAACAAACTGCACGATTTGGTCCAATTTGCTGAGAAAATTAGTTCATTTGGTACTAAAGAGGAATTACCTTCCTTAGTTTTAAGACAGGCTAAGCAGTTAGGTTTTGATGACAGACAGATTGCAAGATTTTTGGATTCCAACGAAGTTGCCATCCGTAGATTAAGAAAAGAATATGGAATTACACCATTTGTCAAACAAATTGATACAGTTGCCGCTGAATTCCCCGCTTACACGAACTATTTATACATGACATACAATGCTGACTCACACGATTTATCTTTTGATGACCACGGTGTTATGGTCTTGGGTTCTGGTGTTTACCGTATCGGTTCTTCTGTCGAATTTGATTGGTGTGCTGTTACTGCAGTTAGAACATTACGTGCCAACAATATCAAAACTATCATGGTCAACTATAATCCAGAAACTGTTTCCACAGATTATGATGAGGCTGATAGACTATACTTTGAAACCATCAACCTTGAAAGAGTTTTGGATATTTACGAGATTGAAAACTCAAGCGGTGTTGTCGTATCAATGGGTGGTCAAACTTCCAACAACATCGCCATGACTTTACATCGTGAAAATGTAAAGATTCTCGGTACATCCCCTGACATGATTGATTCTGCTGAAAACCGTTACAAGTTCTCTCGTATGTTGGATCAAATTGGTGTTGACCAACCAGCTTGGAAAGAATTGACATCCATGGACGAAGCTGAATCTTTTGCCGAAAAGGTGGGTTATCCAGTTTTGGTACGTCCATCTTATGTGTTATCCGGTGCCGCCATGAATACTGTTTATTCTAAAAACGATTTGGAATCCTACTTAAACCAAGCCGTCGAAGTTTCACGTGATTATCCTGTTGTTATCACTAAATATATTGAAAACGCAAAGGAGATTGAAATGGATGCAGTTGCAAGAAATGGTGAATTGGTTATGCATGTTGTCTCTGAGCATGTTGAAAATGCAGGTGTCCACTCGGGTGATGCAACATTAATCGTTCCACCTCAAGATTTGGCTCCTGAAACTGTGGATAGAATTGTTGTCGCCACTGCTAAAATTGGTAAGGCTTTGAAAATTACAGGTCCATACAACATCCAATTCATTGCAAAGGACAATGAAATCAAGGTCATAGAATGTAATGTTCGTGCTTCGAGATCTTTCCCATTCATTTCAAAGGTTGTTGGCGTCAATCTGATTGAATTGGCAACAAAGGCCATAATGGGTTTGCCTTTGACGCCTTATCCTGTTGAAAAATTACCAGATGATTATGTCGCCGTTAAAGTACCACAATTCTCTTTCCCACGTTTAGCAGGAGCTGATCCAGTCTTAGGTGTTGAAATGGCCTCTACTGGTGAAGTCGCTACTTTTGGCCACTCGAAGTATGAAGCATACTTAAAGTCTTTGTTGGCAACCGGCTTCAAACTTCCAAAGAAGAATATTTTATTGTCTATTGGTTCTTACAAGGAAAAACAAGAATTGCTTTCTTCCGTACAAAAACTATACAACATGGGATATAAATTATTTGCAACATCAGGTACTGCTGACTTTTTATCTGAACATGGTATTGCCGTCCAATATCTGGAGGTTTTAAACAAGGATGATGATGATCAAAAATCAGAATACTCACTTACTCAACATTTGGCTAATAATGAAATTGACCTTTACATCAACTTGCCTTCTGCCAACAGGTTCCGTCGTCCTGCATCCTATGTTTCAAAGGGGTATAAAACACGTCGTTTGGCTGTCGATTATTCGGTTCCGTTGGTTACTAACGTTAAATGTGCAAAATTGTTGATTGAAGCCATTTCAAGAAATATCACTTTAGATGTTTCTGAACGTGATGCACAAACTTCCCACAGAACTATTACCTTACCTGGTTTAATCAATATCGCAACTTATGTTCCAAATGCATCCCATGTTATCAAAGGCCCAGCTGAACTGAAGGAGACCACACGTCTATTTTTGGAATCCGGTTTTACATACTGTCAATTGATGCCCAGATCCATCAGCGGACCTGTTATTACTGACGTTGCATCCTTGAAGGCCGCAAACTCTGTTTCCCAAGATTCATCTTACACTGACTTTTCTTTCACTATTGCTGGTACAGCACACAATGCTCATAGTGTTACGCAATCTGCTAGCAAAGTGACAGCATTGTTTTTGCCCCTACGTGAATTAAAGAACAAGATCACAGCAGTAGCTGAACTTCTGAATCAGTGGCCAACTGAAAAGCAAGTGATTGCAGAAGCTAAAACTGCAGATTTGGCATCGGTTTTATTGTTAACCTCCCTTCAAAACAGATCTATTCACATTACTGGTGTTTCGAATAAGGAAGATTTAGCTTTGATTATGACGGTCAAGGCAAAAGACCCTAGAGTGACTTGTGATGTCAATATTTATTCTTTGTTTATTGCCCAAGATGACTATCCAGAGGCAGTTTTCTTGCCTACTAAGGAAGATCAAGAGTTTTTCTGGAACAACCTTGATAGTATCGATGCTTTCTCTGTCGGTGCTCTTCCTGTCGCCTTGGCAAATGTCACAGGTAACAAGGTTGATGTTGGTATGGGTATCAAAGATTCATTACCACTATTGTTGGCTGCTGTTGAAGAAGGTAAATTAACCATTGATGATATCGTCCTTCGTCTGCATGACAATCCCGCTAAAATTTTCAACATCCCTACTCAGGACTCAGTTGTCGAAATTGATTTGGATTATTCTTTCAGACGTAATAAGAGATGGTCACCATTCAACAAAGATATGAACGGTGGTATTGAGCGTGTTGTCTATAATGGCGAAACATTAGTTTTGAGCGGTGAATTAGTTTCACCAGGCGCCAAAGGAAAATGCATTGTTAATCCAAGTCCAGCTTCCATAACTGCTTCCGCAGAGCTCCAATCTACTAGTGCTAAAAGAAGGTTCTCGATCACGGAAGAAGCAATCGCTGATAATTTAGATGCCGCGGAGGATGCAATTCCAGAACAGCCTTTGGAACAAAAATTGATGTCTTCAAGGCCACCAAGAGAACTTGTTGCTCCAGGCGCCATCCAGAATTTGATCCGTAGTAACAATCCATTCCGCGGAAGACATATATTGTCTATCAAACAATTCAAACGTTCTGATTTCCATGTGTTGTTTGCTGTTGCACAAGAACTAAGGGCAGCTGTCGCAAGAGAAGGTGTCTTAGATTTAATGAAAGGCCACGTTATTACTACAATTTTCTTTGAACCATCTACTCGTACTTGTTCTTCATTCATTGCTGCTATGGAACGTTTGGGTGGTAGAATTGTAAATGTTAATCCATTGGTGTCTTCTGTCAAGAAAGGTGAAACCCTTCAAGATACTATCAGAACTTTGGCTTGTTACAGTGATGCCATTGTCATGCGTCATTCAGAAGAAATGTCTGTTCATATCGCCGCTAAATATTCTCCTGTTCCAATTATTAATGGTGGTAATGGTTCTCGCGAGCATCCTACGCAGGCCTTCTTGGATTTGTTTACGATTCGTGAAGAAATCGGTACTGTTAATGGTATTACTGTTACTTTCATGGGTGATCTCAAACATGGTAGAACCGTACATTCATTGTGTCGTTTGTTAATGCACTATCAAGTCAGAATTAATCTTGTTTCTCCTCCGGAATTGAGGTTACCAGAAGGATTAAGAGAAGAGCTAAGAAAAGCTGGCTTACTTGGTGTTGAGAGCATTGAATTAACCCCTCATATCATCTCAAAGACCGATGTTCTGTATTGTACAAGGGTCCAAGAAGAAAGATTCAATAGCCCTGAAGAATATGCACGTCTGAAGGATACTTATATCGTGGACAACAAGATCTTGGCACACGCCAAAGAAAATATGGCTATCATGCATCCATTGCCTCGTGTAAATGAAATCAAAGAGGAAGTGGACTACGATCATCGTGCTGCTTACTTCAGACAAATGAAGTATGGTTTGTTCGTCAGAATGGCTTTGTTGGCCATGGTCATGGGTGTTGATATGTGAATGATAAGGGACCTATCCGTATTTTAAATTTATAATCTATTATTAAACTTTTTTAACCAATATTTTTATTTGTATATTACACTCAATAATATGATTTCCCAAAGTCGAGTTTTTATTTAAAACAAAAGATGGAATGATTTTGTAAACAAATTTTCTTGAGGAAACAAAAATGTTTAAGGCATAGGAGTTGAAGGTAATCTCGTTCCTTTTGTCTAGTTTTCATCCTGAGCTCTTGAATTTTACCTGAATTTTCCCGCGACGGTAAGAACTTTAAGGGTCTAAAAAAGTAAGTTCAGAAAACTATAACAGCTATATATCATAAAATGCATACCTGATGCATACACAGTAAGGAGGTAACATCAGGTCCGTGGATATGTTAAAAGTTCCTTTGAGTGATGTTCTTTCACAGAAGATGCTGTTTTTAAAAAGTTTTAGATATTTTCATTGCACAAAATACTTCAGCAGAGACAATGCATCATCTACCACAGATATATTTCGCAACGCAATGAAACGTAAACGTGAGCTGGCAAATCTTAAAGAGCAAAGTCATGGAAATGTGGCAAGAAATGCTGCTTTTCCTAAAGAGTATATTAAGCGCCCGAAACAAGTGCCAAGGAATGCTACTAACAGGAAAAAAATCCTGATTACTTGGAGCACCGGGACAGATCGAGCTAAAGAGGCAGCTAATTCAGTTGTTAGTGAGATATTCAAAAAAAATCACAAGGGAAACATCAAAGTTGTGGATCCCACTACCCACCGAATTGAACCATCCAATATTCGGTATTTTGCCAAGGGCATTGATCTCGATAAAGTTGGACTCAGTATTGTTAATGTAGAGCAAATCGATAATGAAAATCAAATTCCACTTGTTAAGATAGTCGAAAGTCGTGTAGCCTTAAAAAAATATTCAGACTTTCTGGCTAAAAAAAAGGAAAAGGAACTGATGGAATTGGGAGTACTGAATAAGTCTTACAAGAATTTGGTGACTGATAAAAAAGAAGATAACTTGAAGCATATTAAAATATCATGGCAGATTGAAAGCGATGATTTAAAAAGGCAGAAGGCTCACGAAATAGTTTCGCTATTGAAAAAAGGGAATAAAGTAACGTTATATCTTGATGACAAGAATAACATAAATTCAAACAATTGGCTTGAAAATTTTGAGGAGCTGGACCGCTCTCAAAAAGGTGAACCACCCAGGCTACCAGAATCAGTTTTCCAGAAAAGAGCTGCTGTCTTGGAGACATTGAAAGAGATAGTTAGCGAATATGCTAATGATCCTGTTCTGCTAGGTAACATGAACTCGAAAATGATAATGAAACTTATACCAAAGGACGTTAAACCACAAAACAACGATAAGAGGGCGTTAAAGGAATTGAGAAAGAAGGAGAGGCAAGAAAAATTGCAAAAAAGAATTCAGAGAAAAAAAATGAATGAAATGTAAATAGAAGCAAATGACATCAGAATATATATAGCGCATATTGCCAAATATGCTTTTCAAGTATTAAATTAATGTAATTGAACTAAACCGATGCTTGTACATAATAACTTATCATTAAAGTACCAAGATTCTACCGGTTAGCTGCATGTGATCAAAATTTCCATACCCGTATTGGGGAATGCCTACTATAAGGTGATTTTGGGGACCCAAAATCATGCTATTACCAAAATTTGACACACCCTTGCTACTTTTGTCAGGATTTATGAGCATGAGATGCCTTAAATTATCAATCAAAAGGGTTTTGCGCTTCGGATCGTTTCCCACCTTTAATAGCTCATCCATACTAATTTTCCATATACTTCCTCTTGCATCGAAACTGCCTGGGGAGGAAACGTACAATTTCTTTTCTTCGTCATTAAACAGCAAAGATGAACCAAACTCATCCGGGATGGAATCTGATTTTGTCTTAATCTTTAGAACCAGTTTTAAGAAAAACTCTATTTGCCCAGACTTCTCAATATATATAAACACAGTGTCAAACATTGGTTGAGATACGGCTACAAAACTCATACCTTCAAAATTCCAAGAATATATGGCTGCACCGAACATACCATGTTCTTTTGACGGAATTATATGCCACTCAACGTGGTCACTGTCCTTTGCTGGAATGACGCCATTTTTCGTTATATAATATATTGGGATGGACAAATCGTGTAAATCATTACTCGAATAAACAAAAACAGTACCAAGACTTTGACATGTAATATATATTAACTTTTGTTTGTCAGTCGTGTCAGATATCTGAATTGTTGCCCCGAAATGCTGAAATGGTATATTCATAGGGTACCCGTCAAGGTTGATAATGCCCTTAAAAGTTGAGATATCAACTACTTGATATTTGTCTGAATTGATCAAATAGCTTATTATGGAAGATCCTGGGATAAATGTTGCAATTCCAGTTTCGTTGGCACCATAACTTGGGCTTGACACCACCAAATCAGGAATCTTATCATCATAAAAATTACCTGTTACAGCAAATTGTAACTGATGTGCTTCTTCGGTAGTCTCATCCTTGATTGTCAGTATTTTTACTCCTTTGAAGTAAAAGTCGATTGTACAGGTACCAGGCTGTGAAACGAGTAGGTAGTCAACATCACTTGCCTTGTATGTCCCGACCTTTGAACCGTACATGGCAGTGATGGGTTGTAAAATGCTAAAATCCTCTTTTCTTGCTACAGTTAGAATATCCCATGGAACTATATAGATTGCACCAACTGTGTCTTCAAGTGGTGCACTTACAGCGAGATAATCCTTGTTGTCTTCTCGAAATTTTCCCATAGTCAAGCTTGTGCCAAAATTGGAAAATGATTTCATGGGAGATACGACAATGTGGCTATTTCCCTTACGTGCTTTTAATGAAGAGACCAAAGGTCGTGCATTTATCCGTTGTTGTGATACCGGCGGTAAATTAGCACATAATCTCAGTTCTTCTGCTTGAGCTTCATTAGTATTTTCTTCATGAAACAAAGTCTCGAAGAAAGGCACGCATCTTTGGAGCATTGCAACCAAATTGGACTGCCCTCCTAGCCAATGATTCAGTATTAGATCATTAGCCCTGGGGGATGTTGAGTAAATATCAGTTAACAATTGGTTTCTTTGAGAGCGGAATAGGTACCCTTCACTAATAGCCGCTGCCATTCCTCTTTTAACGCAAAATTCCAGTTCTGCGTAGGACAACTTTTCCTTTGAAAGTCCAGCTTTCCTTATAATTTCCATTAAATCCTCTTCTCTGGGCAATTTCCAATCAGAGCGAGTTAAAAAATCCCAATTTTCGTTATTATTATTGTCACGGATTATATTATTTAAGGTGAGGAATTCACCCATAACGTCTAAAAACGTATGAGCAGTTTCAATATCTCCATCAAATTCTGTTTCGCTGAGAACTCGGAGTAGCCCGTGCATTCTATAATCGGTAACTAACGAATGCCAGGAAACATCAACTATCTGATGAGTGAATACCCCTATTAAAAATGACTTTAGTGCGAGTGAGCCCTGAGATCCCCGAAGTCGATAGTTCTGACCATACTTCTGCTGCCAATAAGATACTGCAATCATTAAGAAATTGGGCCAATGAGTGAATTCTGCAAAATCAGACCAATCCTTATTTGAAGGTGCACATGAGTACAAAGCATCCGGAAAGAAAGAACCAGCTTTCAACCAAGGATAATAGTTTTCCTTTAAACTTAAGGGAGCACCTCTTGTTAAATAAAATAGATGGGTAGTAACTCCAGCAGCTTGCAATTTTGTTACAATAGAAGTAGTTAAGCAAATAATAGAGACAAGTAACCAAGAACTAATTATACTCATCTTTATTTAATTCCCTCTGAATACATGTTTCTAACTAACTAACCAAGGAGGGCGCTTGAATGAATCTTTTTTTTTTTTTAGAAATAGATTTACCACTCTTAGAGTTTCCGCTATAAATAATGGCAGCTTGCCTGCGTCCGAAATACCCTTTGGGTATACTAAACATAGATATATAAAGTAATGAAGAAAAAATGAAAACTTTTCGTTGAGGGAAAGAGCTCAAGCTTTGGGATTATCAAATTAAATTTGTATATATAAATGTACATAAAGTCACAACAGGAAAATGATAATATACACATAATCTTCTGAGATGCAAAACGAATGGAAAATAATATGACATGTAAGAACCAACTAATACGTCATTAGGAAATGTTTTGCACATTCATAAGCTGTCCATGATATAGCAGTAGCCGGCATGTTTGCCACTATCCTTGGTTTCCAACCTCTCCAAAACCCTTTCCAGCCATAAACTTGATATATGGCACTGGCTGCTTTACTAAAAGTATCCGCCTTTCTCATAATTTCCAACGAAACTGTTTGACTGCCCCTTATCTGCAGTACTGTCTTTATGCAGTCTAAAGGTGTTGTGATCGCCGCACATGTCGATCCGCTGATACTGCCACACAGACAATGTATGAGGGGGTTGTACTCATTTGATGGGTTTAAAAATTTTGTGGATGATTCATATATGACGAAATTAAATGCTGCAAATGGGATGTTCATTACTAGGGTGGTTGGGTAAGAATAATAAAATGCTGCCAAACCTTCAGATTGGTAAATCTGCTTTGTGGTTTGCCATACTGATGCCGAGGTATTGAGTTGGATTCTCTGTTTTATTGTGTCGAATGGGTTCATTAATGCGTCAGATGCCGTGGTGGCACAGGCACCACTAATAGCTGTCTTAAAAGGATGGTGCGTTTGCGTATCACTCGAATCGATAAGATTTTTTTTGCAGAACTCATACGTACCAAAATACACTGCATGTGCAGGTCCCGCACCTAGTATGACAGACTGAACACCCTTCCATAGGGCTAGAGTTCCTTCGGAAGTAGAGATGTGAGATATTTGCGAAAGCATATTCTTGGCAGACAGCGATTTCGCGTTGGCTGATTGTATTCGCGTCTTAAGGGCATCTATCGGGAACATCACTGAATGTTCCATTATACCAGCAAATGCACCCGCTATAAGTTGATGGTACAATGGCGCGTGGGTGGGGAGCGCCTCATAATCGGGTAGATCCATAGGTATTGCTGGAATTGGTCTTGTTGAATTATTACTCGACGAGTTTTCTACCATAATATCTTCTTTTTTTATAACATAAATATATTTACAGCAAACCTTAAGAGGTGTTAACGAATATGGGAATCGTGATTAATTAAGTGAAGTTACGATCCCAAGATAAAATAAGGAAGTTATTGAAAGAGGAAAGAATCGATGAAGAAATGAACGACAAAATTACTTTTGTCAATTGTAGGGTACGAAACACCAAGAAATGCAATAAGTGCTATGTAAAGGTGATCCAGTCTTGGTTAGCACACACGCCCAGTTTCTCGAGAGACATAATGACAGTAAACGGTGAGTATAAAAAAAAAGCAAAAAAAAAAAGAAAAAAGGAGCAATCGTTCGTTACAAACGATCTAAACTTGGTGAAAAAAACCCTAAAATGTCTCAGACCTAAAACAAAACCCTAATGAGCACGTGATACAAAGCTGTCACGTGCAACAACATGGGAGTATGGGTGTTTTATACATTTGAAAAAAAGTGGGTGGAACGTGTGTGGGGGGGTGTCATGCCATTTCCACATTTGGTTGCTCTGGAGATAAGATCCACGAATGAAGGTGAGGGGCATGACTTCAGGGATCAATTTCCCGCCCGCAAGTTAGTTTTTCCGGTGGGAGCCGAGCATCAAGCATGACCACTTCCTGGTGCAGAGAGAAAGTTTCATACATATAAAAGAATAAACCGAAAGTAATGTAGAGAGGTGTTTAATGTGATTTTCACCTTTGTTTTAATGATTACGCACAAGTTTAAATATTACATTCATAAGACAGTAAACAAACGTATTAAATGATCGCCCAAAGTACTAGATTAGCCGCCGCCGTCTCTTCTTCAGCCGCCTCCGCGGGAGTCTCAAGGATAGCCGCTAGCGCCATGGCCAGCACTATTTTCAAGAGATCTCCGGGCAACTCGTTCAACTCTTTTAAGGAATATAGAGAAAATGCCAAGACATATGGTCCCTTGAGTGCCTCACTAGCTACCAGAAGACACTTGGCTCACGCGCCAAAGTTGTAGGCGTATCTTAATTATGCTCTTTTCTTTCCTGGTTTATTAATGATGATGACTTTAACCTATTCTTCTTTTGGGGTCCTGGTACGGTGCCTCAAATTTTTATACAACATGACTTTTTCAGTTACATATTTTTTTATAAGTACTTAATTTAGAAACGGATACATTTACACTACATTTTGTCTATTTTTTTTTTTTGTTCCTTTTGTTTTATGCTATATTTAAGAGGGAAAATAGGACGGGGCTGCACATTACAACGGTGAATGGAACGCCAGCATAGATAATAAATCTACCTAGAATGTCAATCTTGGGCTCTCCAATATATAATGGACATTCGTACTTGCTTGCACCTTCTTTGTGCGTGGCCTCCAGTCTTTTTCTTGCCGCAACGTTTCTGTCATCCTTCAGATGGAAAACTTTGATCAATAACGTGTAGATCATCGGTTTGCTGATCACGTACTTCCAGATAACAACGCACGGTAGGCCCACCAGTAGCCTGGCTAGGGTCAACCGCCAGCCACAGTTAGGTTTCAAATTGTACACCAGGGTGATTCCAAACACTTTGCCCAACCAATCACAGCATTC
>OBMA010001953.1_pt1 | contig 12299 bp, 11 predicted proteins | sample 1539141 | NCBI WGS metagenome assembly OBMA01 (sample SAMEA3991484, study PRJEB22521) | metagenome | biome: anthropogenic terrestrial biome; feature: sewage plant; material: raw primary sludge | place: Sweden | collected 2012-09-26 | reverse complement strand
ACCCTTTTCTTTCTGCACACAAAAACGGCCCGATGAATCTCATCGAGCCGCTATTCTTGTTATTTCGTACCTCGGGCGGGACTTGAACCCGCACAATCGCAATGATCACGGGATTTTAAGTCCCGCGTGTCTACCGATTCCACCACCGAGGCATCGTAGAGCGGAAAACGGGATTCGGACCCGCGACCCCCACCTTGGCAAGGTGGTGCTCTACCACTGAGCTATTTCCGCATTGTCGCTTTTGCAAACTTTTTTAGAACCGCTGTTCCCCGTTTGCGGTTGCAAAGTTAAGTCGTTTTTCATTTTCTGCAAACTTTTACGCTGTTTTTTTTGAATTTTATCCTTAAAAAATGACTTTGGGGTTTATTTCCGCCTATACCGCTCGGGGCTTTCGCCCTCCATCAACTTGAACCAGCGGGTGAAATGGGAGGAATAACGGAATCCTAAATGCTCCGCTATCAGATAGATGGGCTCGTTGCTGTTCCTGATTCTCGATTTTGCCACTTCAAGTATCTTCCGGTGTATATGCTTGAGTGCAGAGAGGCCTGTCTCCTTTCTGATGAGGTCGTTCAGATAATTGGGCGACAGATGCAGGGCAGACGCACACTCCTGCACCGTAGGCATTCCGCTGTCCGTCAAATCCTTGTTAAGCTGCTGCTCCAGATAGCTTTCCAGATGCGCCAGCGTGTCCTGATTCCTTTGGCTGTACTGGCTGAACTGGCGATTGTAAAAGCGGGTGCAATAGTCGAGCAGCAACTTAAGATGGTCCACTGCCAATGTGAGGCTCTCGCCATCGCCTGTTTCCAGTTCGGATTTGATGTGCGTCAGGCACTCCAGCACAAGGCTCCGCTCGGAGGCTGATAGAAAAAGCGCCTCATTCACTGTGTAGGAGAAGAAGGTGTATTGCCGCATCTGGCGGTCAAGCAGGGTGCCACGCAACAAGTCGGGATGGAATATCAGCAGATATCCCTTCACCTGATGATAACAGCCATCGGCATCTGAACCCATCACCTGACCCGGAGCCACAAACACCAGCGAGCCGCTCTGATAGTTATAAACACTGCCTCCATAATGCAACTCCGAAAATTTGCTGTCACGCAGATAGATGCCATAAAATCCGTATAGCTTGCGGGTGTTGATAAACCGTATGGGAGGCAACTCGTCAAAATGAATGACATTGACAAGCGGATGCAGGCTGGGGGCCCCCACATAGCGATTATACGCCTCTACTTCGTCTATTTGCCTTACATGCTCCATACTGTTGACAAAGGTACGGCTTTTTGCGGCGGATTTGCAGGCCTGCCGTCGATTTTGGCACTTTTATCAGTAGAATGTATAACTGGAATGCACAGAGGCTCACCTATTTTTGCAGCGTTGGGCCATCGGCAGGCCTTCCTCTTCTCTATAACAAAATAAATATGACCACAAGAAAAAAATGGGTGCTGGTGATTGTGATGCTGAGTTATCTGGTGACAGCCATCGACTGTTCAATACTGTTTACCGGGGAGACTAAAATTGCGGCGGATCTGAAATTGGGACAGTCGGCACTGTCGTGGGTGCAGAATGCCTATGTGCTGGCCTATGGCGGATTTATGCTGCTGGGTGGACGGCTGGGTGACTCACTCGGACGCAAACGCATCTTCTGCTGGGCGTTGGTGCTGTTTGGCATTGGCTCTCTGCTGGCTGGTCTGTCGCAATCAATAGTACAGATGGTGGCAGCCCGGCTGCTGCAAGGATTGGGGGCGGCCGTGCTGGCTCCGTCGGCCTTGGCGCTGCTCATCGACTATTTCAAGGGAAAGGAACGGGTGACTGCCATTGCGTGGTACAGCTCGGTGTCAGGGTTGGGTATGTGCATAGGGCTGCTGTTGGGCGGTGCATTTGCCGATTTTCTGTCGTGGAGATATGGATTTATTGTCAATGTCCCGCTCACGCTGTTCATGCTGGTACTCTCACTGAGGGTGCTGAAGGGTGCTCCCATTGTCCATTCCGATTTTGACGGAACGGGCACACTCTGGTCAGTGGTGGGGCTGTTCAGCCTGGTCTATTCCATCAACGGGGCATCGTGCAGGGCGGGGTGGATGCTGTTGGCGGCTGTCAGTCTTTGTCTCTTTGTTCACAAGGAGCGCAAGGCTTCCCTGCCCATAGTGCCGCTGCGACTGTTTGCGGTGGGGTTTCGCTACAAGGCCTATCTGGCACGCCTGCTGTTTGCGGGAGCCATGATGGGTTTCTATTTTTTTGTCTCCGAACATCTTCAGACCGATTTTCATTACACCTCGTTGCAGATAGGTCTGGCTTTTTTTCCACTCACACTGTTCACCTTTTTGGGAGCCTTGCTGGTGCCGCATTGGGTGGAGCGCTGGGGCAATCAGCGGGTGCTACTGGCAGGGTTGCTGCTTCTGCTGGTCGCCTTCGCAGACAGTGCAAGTCTGGCGGAGTTGCCCAACTATTGGCTGGCCATTGCCTTGCCCATGGTGCTGATGGGATTCGGACAAGGTCTGGCCACCAGTCCTATGACCAATCTGGGCATAAAGGATACCCGGCCCGAAGATGCCGGAGCCGCATCAGGACTGGTGAATGCCGCCCATCAGATTGGCTGCTCCATCGGACTGTCGGTCATGGTAACTGGCAGTGCTGCCTTGCCATCTATCTCACTCATTTACGCTTTTTCCATGAAAGTGGCTTTTGTCCTCATCGCCGCCGCACTTTCCATCACCTTTATCCACCGCCACAACACGTCTGCAACCCTTCTTAAAAAGTAGCCTCCAGCAGCCTGTTTGCACCCCTTTGCTCATAACTCTGTTCATTACTGTTGATAACTGTTTGTAATTTTTGAAAACTATTTTTGGTCATTTCCCATATTTTTTAAATCAGTTTCACCTTTCAACTTTCCAAAAAAGTTAGCATAATTTTTCACGCGATATTTCAACCGTTTTACACGCGCTTTTGCACTGATAAGCGCAGGATTTTGTATTTTTGCACAAAGGGTGTGATTTTGTTGATAAACTTCGTTTACAATTATGTTTCAACTGATTACAATTAACAAATTTTGCCGTATTTTGTTACTTTGCTTTTCATTACTTTTGGGCAATAGCAAATGACGCTTTTTTATCAACACTTTCAACCGCCTATCATCATCATCATATCTATTGATAAAGTTCTTCAATAACTAACTATAATTATAATATAATGGCTGAAAAAATCGATTTTGTGAAAGAAATAAACCGTCTGAAGAAGGAAAAGAATGCTGTGATTATGGCTCACTTCTACCAGACGGGCGATATACAGGACATTGCCGACCACATTGGCGATAGTCTGGCTTTGGCTCAGATGGCCTGCAAGACGGATGCCGACATCATTGTGCTGTGTGGTGTCCACTTTATGGGTGAGACGGCCAAGATTCTTTGTCCCGACAAGAAGGTGCTGATACCCGATGCCGAAGCAGGCTGCTCACTGGCCGACAGTTGTCCGGCTCCCGATTTTGCTGAGTTCATCAAGCAGCATCCAGGGCATAAGGTCATATCGTATGTCAACACTACTGCCGAGGTAAAGGCACTCACCGATGTGGTGGTCACTTCGTCAAATGCCAGACAGATAGTGGAGAGTTTCCCTAAGGATCAGCCACTTATTTTTGGTCCTGACCATAATCTGGGCAACTATATCAACAGCGTAACGGGTCGGAACATGCTGCTCTGGAACGGAGCTTGCCATGTCCATTCGCAGTTTTCGGTAGAGGGTATCATCAAGCTGAAGCATGAACATCCTGGAGCATTGGTACTTGCCCATCCTGAGTGTCCGGCTACTGTGCTGGCATTGGCTGACAAGATTGGCTCCACTGCCGGTCTGCTCAAGTTTGCGCTGGCTTCTTCGGCCAAAGAGTTCATTGTGGCTACCGAGAGTGGTATTCTGCACGAGATGTGCAAGAAGGCACCCGAAAAGACATTTATTCCTGCTCCTCCCGAAACTTCGGAGGGTACTATCGGCTGCTCGTGCAACGATTGCAACTTTATGAAGCTGAACACCATGGAGAAGGTATACCGCTGTCTGCGTGATGAGTCGCCTGAGGTGGTGGTGGATGCCGAATTGGCCAAAAAGGCGATTCGTCCTATTGAGAAGATGCTGGAAATAAGTGCCAAACTCGGATTGTGATGGTAAAGAAGTCAGAATTGCCGCCGCTCTCGCTCGATGCGGTGCAGGCTGAGGTGGACCAGTGGATTACTACTTATGGAGTCCGTTATTTTGGTGAGCTGACCAATATGGCCTGCCTCACCGAGGAGGTGGGTGAACTGGCCCGCGTGGTGGCCCGGAAGTATGGCGAACAGAGCAGCAAACAGTCCGACCTTGATTATCATCTGGAGGATGAGATGGCCGATGTGCTGTGGGTGCTTACCTGCATGGCCAATCAGACGGGAGTCAATCTGAATGACGCTTTCCGCCGCAATCTGCTTAAAAAGACGGAACGTGATGCCTTGCGACACAAAAATAACGAAAAACTCAAGTAGTTTTGTCCTCTCTTTTGTGTTGTGTTTCAACCAGTTTGTAACACTGGTTTTCTGTTAATATGTTAATAATATAATTTACTGATAAATGGATAGATTAAGTGCCGTATTGCAAAAGTACGATTTTTCGCTGACCGATAAAGCGGTGGCTGAGCGTGTTAAAATGTTTTTGGCCGATGCTCCAAAGAATATGCAGAAATCGGTTTTCAGCAACATTGTGGGTATGGTGGATGTTACCTCGCTTCATTCACAGGACACCGATGAGTCCATCTCTGCCTTGGTGGGCAAAATCAATGGCTTTGACGATAAGTTCGAGATTCTGCCGCACCCTGCCGCCATCTGCATTTACCCTGAGTTTGTGTCGCTGGTCAAGAGCCTGCTGACTGAGGATGTGGAGATTGCTGCTGTGGCGGGTGGCTTCCCTCATTCGCGTACGTTCACTGAGGTGAAGATTGCCGAGGTGTCGATGTGTGTGGCCGAAGGGGCTACCGAGATTGATGTGGTGATGCCCGTTGGCAAGATGCTTGAAGGACGCTTTGAGGAAATTTATGATGAGCTGTCGGAACTGAAGGCTGCTTGCCGTGATGCGCGTCTTAAAGTCATTTTGGAGACCAGCCTGTTGCACGATGCCGAGACCATCAAGCAGGCGGCTGTCATTGCCATGGTGTCGGGGGCCGATTTCATCAAGACTTCTACGGGCAAGGATGGGCAGTGTGCCACACCTGAGGCGGTGTATGTGATGTGCAATGCTATTGCGGAGTTCAATAAGCTCAACAAGACGAAGGTGGGTATCAAGATTGCCGGTGGAGTGTCTACCACTGCCAGTGCGGTAGATTATTATACCCTTGTGCAGAAGGTGCTGGGCGATGAGTGGCTCACGCCTGAATTGATGCGTTTTGGTGCCAGCCGTTTGCTTAACAGCCTTCTTACCTCCATTGTGGGTGATTCGGTTGTCTATTTCTGATTTTTGCGCTCACGGCCCTCTATTTGGGTCGTTGGCTTTTCATAGCATCTAAGGATGCATTATTATAACAAAAAAGGTTGCGCCGTTATTTGGCGCAACCTTTTTTGTTGTATTTTCATTGTCTATTTTTTGCGTTGGGTGGAGTAGCAGATGAGTTGTTGCAGGGCGGTTTTAGCATCGCTCTCTTCAAAAGTTTCCAGTTGTTTTTCAGCCTCTTTGCTGAAGTCTTCCATCCGTTTTTGCGCGTATTCTATCCCCCCTTTTTTGATGGCAAAGTTGATAAGTTCTCCCACATTTTCCTCGCTGAAATCTTTCTGTTTCAGTATTTCCATCACCACTTTCTGTTCTGATTCGGTGGAGTGGTTGTAAGCATAAATCAGTGGTAGAGTTACTTTGCCCTCGCGTATGTCATTGCCTACGGGTTTGCCTATTTTTTTCTCGTCGGCTATGTAGTCAAATATGTCGTCTCTAATTTGGAAACTCATGCCATACAGTTCGCCAAAGTGGCGCATCATTGCTATCTTTTGTTTCTGTCTGTCGGTCTCCTGTTCTATTGTTTTTCCTGCTTTTCGCTGTTTGTCCTCGTCCAGCATCTGGTCACTCAGTTTGTCGTGACAGTCCAGTGCGGTAACGGCTCCGCAGGTGGTGCAGACGGTGAATAGCATGGCTGTTTTCTTGCGGATTACTTCCAGATAGTTTTCTTCGTTTATGCTGATTTTCTGTGCGTTGCCTATTTGTAGCAGTTCACCCTCGGCAAGTTGTTTGCCGAGGTGGGTTATCAGGTCTATCACGGCCAAATTGTCGGCTTGGGCAGCTATTTGCAGTGATTGTGACAGCAGATAATCGCCTACCAGCACCGAGATATGGTTGTCCCAAATGGCATTTACCGAACTTTGTCCGCGCCTCAGGCTGCTGTTGTCCACTATGTCATCGTGTATAAGGCTGGCGGTATGCAGCAGTTCAAGTGAGAGGGCAGTCTTGTAGGTATTTTCGTTGATGTTTCCGCAAATTTTGGCTGATAGAAGGGTCAACGTGGGGCGTATCTGTTTACCCTTGTTGTTTTTGACGTGTTGATGCACCACGTTCAACAGTTTGTTTTCTGTATCCAGTGCTGCGTCAAACTTCGTGTTGAAGATTACCAACTCATCAACTATTGGGCTTTTTACCTCTTCTATTGTTACCATTTTGATTGCCTTATACTGCAAAATTAATAAATATCTTGCAATTTCTTTTATTTATTGCCCGTTTAGCTCCGCTATATTCAAATTACCTTTTTTCGGGTGCGGTTGCCTGCGTTTTCTTGATTATCTTTGTGTATAACGTGGCTCTTTTGCTTTTAGCTTTTTGGGCCTCTCTTAATTTAGATTTTTTTGTCATTATGGATAAAAAATTGTTTTTGGTTGATGCTTATGCGTTGATTTACAGGGCGTATTTTGCTTTTATGAAAAACCCGCTGATTAATTCCAAAGGCTTCAACACGTCGCCTGTCATGGGTTTTTTCAGAGTGATTGACGATGTGCTGGATAATGAACATCCCACTCACTTGGCAGTTGCTTTCGATGGAAATGTCCGCCCTTTCCGCTTTAAAATTTATGACCAGTATAAGGCCCAGCGTGAAAAGACGCCTGAGGATATTTTGGAGGCTGTGCCTGTTATCAAGCAGATTTTGCAGGCTTACCGTATTCCCATTTTGGAGGTCGATTCTTCGGAATACGATGCGGGGGACCAGCGTTACAGTTATGAGGCCGATGACATTATTGGTACCATTTCGCATAAGGCTGCCCAGCTGGGTTATGAGGTTTATATGCTTACTCCCGATAAGGATTATGCCCAGTTGCTTGACGACCATGTGTATATGTATCGCCCGCGTCAGGGAGGTGGTTATGATGTGATTGGTTTGCCACAACTCAAAGAGAAGTGGGGGGTGGAACGCCCTGAACAGATGATTGACTACTTGGCTCTGGTGGGTGACGCTTCTGACAACATTCCGGGATGTGCGGGCATTGGTCCCGTTACAGCTACCAAGTTGATTTCTGAATTTGGGTCTGTTGATAATTTATTGGCTTCGGTTGATAAGTTGAAAGGTGTCACCAAGACGAAAGTGGAGACGAGTGCGGATAATATCAAACTTTCTTATTTTCTTGCAAAAATTTGCAAATCGGTCCCCGTTGATTTTGAAGAGGAAAATTGCAAAGTGGAAAATCCGAATTTGGACGAATTGTTAAAATTGTTTTCCGATTATGAGTTGAAGTCTCTTCTTAAAAAACATTCTCCAGTTGTTGCCGATAATGGTCCCGTTCAACTCTCTCTCTTTGATTCATCTCCCATTGTCCAATCAGGAGAAAATAAATTTGAAAATCTCAGCGACTTAAAGTCCATTCCTCATTCTTATCAACTTGTTGATAATGAAGAAAAAATTGACGCTTTAGTGGCAAAAATTCTTGCAGAGAATTTTGTGTCATTTGATACTGAAACAACGGGTACTGACACTTTTGTTGCAGATTTGGTGGGAATGTCGTTTGCCTGGTCTGAGGGAGAGTCCTATTTTGTGATTTTACCTGAGGATAAATCCGAGGCTCAAAAAATTGTGGATAAGTTCAAACCTATTTTTGAAAATGACAAAATTGAGAAGATAGGTCAGAATATGAAATTTGATATTTTGATGTTGAGCCATTATGGGGTGGAGGTGCGCGGACAGTTTTTTGATACCATGCTTGCGCATTACTTGCTTCAACCGGAGCAACGTCATAATATGGATTATCTGGCTGAGGTTTATCTTAATTATCGAACCGTGACTTATGAGGAGATGTCGCGTGATGAGTCGGGTAGGGAGTTACCCATCCGAAAGGTGCCGGTTACCCGCTTGGCGGAGTATGCTGCCGAAGATGCCGATGTGACGCTGAAACTCAAAAATAAATTATTGCCTGAACTTGAAAAGAACAATCTTCTCGATTTGTTCACAAAGGTGGAAATGCCACTGGTTCATGTTTTGGTGAAAATGGAGCTGGCGGGTGTACGGGTAGATGTGGATGCTTTGGGTGCCTTATCCAAATCGATGAATGCCGAGATGCTCAACATTGAACAGCAGGTGTATGCCGATGCGGGTTACCAGTTCAATATTTCTTCTCCCCGCCAGGTGGGTGAGTTGATTTATGATAAATTGAAAGTTGCCGATAAACCTAAGAAAACCAAAACGGGACAATACTCAACCACTGAGGCAATTTTGGAATCCTTCAAGGGCAAGAGTCCGGTGATTGACAAGATACTTGATTTTAGGGCTTACAAAAAATTGGTCTCTACTTATGTGGACTCTTTGCCGAAATTGATTAATCCTGTTACTGGTAAAATTCATACTTCGTATAATCAGGCGGTCACTGCTACTGGCCGTCTCAGTAGTAGTGATCCTAATTTGCAGAACATACCTGTCCGTGACGATTTGGGCCGTGACATCCGTCGGGCTTTCATTCCTGATGATGGCTGCACTTTTCTTTCGGCCGATTATTCTCAGATTGAGTTGAGGGTGATGGCGCACTTGAGCAAGGACCAAAATTTGATGGATGCGTTCAATCGTGGAGTAGATGTTCATGCCGATACAGCTTCCAAGATTTTTGAAGTGCCAATTGAGGAGGTTACTTCCGATATGCGCCGAAAAGCCAAGACTGCCAACTTTGGTATCATTTATGGTATTTCCGCTTTTGGTCTTGCCCAGCGGCTTGACATTCCTCGCGGCGAGGCCAAGGATTTTATTGACGGATATTTCCGTACTTATCCGCAGGTAAAAGCTTATATGGACAAGTCGATTGAGGTGGCACGCGAGCAGGGCTATGTTGAGACGCTGTTGCATCGCAAGCGTTTTTTGCCCGACATCAATTCCCGCAATGGCAATGTGAGGGGATTTGCTGAGCGTAATGCTATCAATGCCCCTATACAAGGTACCGCCGCCGATATTATCAAGATTGCCATGATTAGAATTATGCGCTGTCTGGAGCAGGAACATCTCAAGTCGGTGATGACTATGCAGGTGCACGATGAGTTGAACTTCTCTGTTTTTCCTGACGAGTTGGAGCGGGTTCGCGAAATTGTTGTCAGGGAGATGCAAGGAGCCATGCAGCTTGATGTTCCTCTTATAGTTGATTGTGGGGTAGGAGAAAATTGGCTGATTGCCCATTGATTTTTTATAAAACAGAAAAGGCGGAACTGTCAAGTCCCGCCTTTTCTGTTTTTCTATTGCTTTTGTTCCTTCTTCTTTTTTATTCGGTTTCTGTGGAGCCGTTTTCGTGTTTCTGTTGTTCAGTTTTGCTGAATAATGTTTCACGTGAAACATCAAAGTTCGATTCTATGGAATTCAGTATTCCGAATAGTTCTTCTTTGGTATTGGCTCTTAGCATTGCTATTTTTGTTTGTCTGAAGTTGTCAATGCCTTTGAATAATGGTGAGGCGGCTAGGTGTCGGCGGGTGTGTACTATTCCTCTTTCTTCGCCTAACATCTCTATGTTGTTTTCTGCTTGCTCTTTCAGCAGGTTCAGATACCATGAAAATTCGTGTTTTTCTGCCTTTTCACCGGTGTTCAAATAGTGTTTTACCTCCTCAAATATCCAAGGACGGCCAATGCTTCCGCGCCCTATCATGATGGCATCAACTCCGTATTTTTCAAAGCACTCTTTTGCTCTTTCCGGGGTGGTAACGTCTCCGTTTCCTATGATTGGAATAGTTATTTTCGGGTTGTTTTTTACCTCACCTATCAGGGTCCAGTCGGCTTCGCCCGTATACATTTGTGCGCGTGTTCGCCCGTGTATGGTCAATGCCTGTGCGCCGCAGTCCTGTATCTGTTCGGCCAGTGTGGTTATTATTTTGTTTTGTTCGTCCCAGCCCAGTCGGGTCTTCACAGTGACGGGTACTTTTACGGCGGCTACTACTGCTTTTATTATTTCCAGCATTTTCGGTATGTCTTTCAGTAGTCCGGCTCCTCCACCTTTACCTGCCACTTTCTTTACTGGACAGCCAAAATTAAGGTCTATCAGGTCGGGGTGGCTGGCTTCGGCTATTTTTGCAGCTTCGGCTATCGGTTCGGGTTCGCGCCCGTATAGCTGTACCCCGAATGGCCGTTCCATATCGTAGGCGGTCAGTTTTTTTGTGCTGCTTGCTATGTCACGTATCAGGGCATCGGCCGATATGAATTCAGAATAGACCATATCCGCTCCGAATCGCTTGCAGATGACTCTGAAGGCCGGGTCTGTCACATCTTCCATCGGGGCTAAAAATAATGGATATTTTCCAAATTCTATGTTTCCTATTTTCATCTGTTTGCTTTTTCTTTCTGCAAAATTAAGCCTTATTCTCTTTCTCTGCAAAATATCTTTCGTTGGTAACGCCTATTTATTGTAACTTTGTGTTCAAACATTCTTATTTATGTCTGCATTACAAAGAAGTGATTTTGAAATCATGGCTCCTGTCGGCTCTTATGAGAGTCTGGCGGCTGCCATTCAGGGAGGTGCCAATTCGGTTTATTTTGGTATCGATAAGTTGAATATGCGCTCCCGTTCGGCTAATAATTTTTCTACTGACGATTTGCGCAATATTGTCCGTATCTGCAAGGAAAATGGTTTGAAGAGTTATCTTACGCTCAACACGGTGATGTATAATGATGATCTTACGTTGATGCGTGAAATTGTAGATATTGCCAAAGAGGTAGGGGTCAGCGCCATTATTGCGGCGGATGTTTCCGTTCTGCTTTATGCCCATCAGTGTGGAGTGGAGGTGCATCTTTCCACGCAGTTGAATGTCGCCAATGTAGATGCCTTGAAGTTTTATTCCCAGTTTGCAGATGTGGTTGTTTTGGCTCGTGAGTTGAATATGGAGCAGGTGGCAGCCATTCATCGTGACATAGAGTCGCAGCAGATTAAAGGTCCTTCTGGTAGATTGGTCCGTATTGAGATGTTTTGTCATGGTGCACTTTGCATGGCTGTTTCAGGCAAGTGTTATATGAGTCTGCACGAGTTTGATGCTTCTGCCAATCGGGGTGCTTGTTACCAGGCTTGTCGCCGTTCTTATCGTCTGACAGATGTTGAAAGTGGCGATGAAATCGAGGTGCAGAATCAATATTTGATGTCTCCAAAGGATTTGCGTACCATCCATTTTCTTAATAAAATGATTGATGCAGGTGTTCGCGTATTCAAAATTGAAGGTCGTGCAAGAGGTCCTGAGTATGTCAAGACAGTTGTTACTTGTTATAACGAGGCTATCAATTCTGTACTGAATGGTAGTTATACCGAAGATAAAATTGCTGATTGGACGGGACGTCTCAAGACGGTCTTTAACCGTGGTTTTTGGAACGGTTATTATTTAGGCCAGCGTCTGGGTGAGTGGTCGTCAGTTTATGGTTCTGAGGCCACCAAACGTAAGGTTTATGTTGCCAAGGTAGTTAAGTATTTCTCCAAATTGGAAGTTGCCGAGATGCTTGACGAAACAAAAACTGGCATTTCTGCGGGTGATAATCTTCTGATTATTGGTCCTACCACTGGAGTAGTGGAGGTAAAAGCCGAAAATATGATGATTGACGACAAGGTGGTTGAAACAGTCGGTCGAGGTATTCCTTTCTCTATGAAAGTGCCTGTTAAGGTTCGTCCATCGGATAAAGTCTACAAAATGGTGGATGTTACCCCTGATTTAAAGGAATAGTGTTTCACGTGAAACATATCATATTCTTTAATAGGATACTTTTTAGTATCCTATTTTTTTGTTTCACGTGAAACATTGCTGACCATTTATTTTCGCTTTTATTCCGTAATGTAGTTTATATTCGGATGTTTATTTTCTTCTATGTTTCACGTGAAACATAA
>OBMA010001951.1_pt1 | contig 12311 bp, 6 predicted proteins | sample 1539141 | NCBI WGS metagenome assembly OBMA01 (sample SAMEA3991484, study PRJEB22521) | metagenome | biome: anthropogenic terrestrial biome; feature: sewage plant; material: raw primary sludge | place: Sweden | collected 2012-09-26 | reverse complement strand
GCTCTTCCGATCTGTGTTGTATACCACCAAAGCCACTGAGTGACTCCTGATAAGCTCCGGTGTGGAAGAATCCGATATATTGTTCGCGTTCTTCCTGCATTTTCGGGAGGAAAATTGCATTAGAGTGAACTTCTGCGTTGTAAAAATCTTCACTATCGCAGGTTAGTCCGCCTAAGTTTACGCGTTCGTATTCAGAATCCCAATTGTTGATGGCCAGAAATACAAAGCGCTGATTGATAGCCCATGTGTCAGGGAGTGTAGTCATGAACGAACTGTCTATCATATTCCAAAGCTCACGATCGTTTTGTTTCTTCTGGTTTACAATAGAGTAAAGCATTGCTCCGCTTTCGCCTACTGTGTACGATCCGAATTCGGTAAATATATGTGGCTCGGCTACTCCGTTTAAGTCGCATATGTTTTTTACCTGTGCCACAATTTCTTCGGCCATATATTCATAGTCGTATGACATGTCAAGGTGAGTCTGAATTGGAAAGCCTCCGCCAATGTTCAGGCTGTCGAGTTCAGGACATTTCTTTTTCAACTCGCAATACAGGTTGATTGCCTTGTTTAGCTCATTCCAATAGTAAGCAGTGTCTTTTACTCCGGTGTTTATAAAGAAGTGCAGCATTTTCAACTCCACCTGTTCATTCTCAGCTATATTATTCATGTAGTAGGGAATAATGTCATTGTATCTGATGCCAAGTCGTGAGGTGTAAAAGTCGAATTTTGGTTCTTCCTCGGCTGCAATTCTTATGCCTACTTTAAATTTCATGTCGAAGTCCTTCAGGAGCAAGTCGAGTTCAAATTTATTGTCGAGAATAGGGATTACGTTTGTAAATCCTTGTCGCATAAGGTTCTGTATGTTCTCTACATATTGTGGTCGCTTAAATCCGTTGCAAATTACGTAGGTGTCAGGTTTCATAAGTCCCTGCTCGTAAAGCGATTCCATGATGTTTATATCGAAGGCCGAGGATGTTTCCAGGTGAACTCCCTGTTTGAGCACTTCCTCCATTACAAATGAGAAATGGGAACTTTTAGTACAGTAGCAATAGTTGTAATCGCCATTGTAGTCCACTTTGGCCATTGCCACATTGAACATGCGTCGTGCCTTTTGAATGTTTTGTCCTATTTTCGGCAGATATGCTATTCTCAGGGGAGTGCCATATTGTTTGATAATGTCCATAAGCGGAACTCCAAACCATTCAAGATTATTTTCAATTACATTGAATTCTTCATTCGGGAATTCAAAGCTTTGTTCGATCAGGTCTCTGTACTTGTTTTTCATTGTTGTGGCTGCTTGTGTGTAATTTGAATTGTTTAGTTGTGCTTTCGGAATTAAATCTGAAATAGTTAGATTGTGTTTTCTTGAAGAAAAAGTTCGCAAAAATAGAAATAAAATATGATAATTTAGTTGTTGCAGATAATTATTTTACGATGAATATATGTGAATTCTTATGTTTGTTTGTAGTTGTTTGTTTTCTTATTTTTGTAATTGGCTTAATGATAGGTTCTTGTGTGGGGCGAGGTGCCTGTGTCTGTTTTGTTGGAAGTTCGTTGTCGTGACATAATTGACGAAAGAGAGCTAAGGTTTTGATTGAGATAAACAGCTAATTTCTGAGAGATGTATCTGAATCGGATTTTGCCAATGTTTCTAGATGAAAAAAGACATGACTGCTGGTCATGTCCTTGGTTGGCTGAAAAGTATTAATGCGATGGTATTATTGCTGCTGTTTTAGCTCTTTCTGGCAGCTGCAAACTCGGCACATTGAATGAGCGCATTTTTTACATCTCCATCGCGGAAGTCGGCGAGCTCGCTGATAGCACGGTTTTTGAAATCGATCATTAATTGTGAGGCATATTCGAGTCCTCCGTTTTCTTTTGCAAAATTCATAATCAACTCCACGTGTTCATTGCTAAAGTCTTTGCTGTCGATAATTGCAAGACATTTTTCTCTGATTTCGCCCGTGGTGTTTTTGAGGGCATAAATGAGCGGTAGTGTTACCTTGCCGTCTCTGAGGTCGTTTGCAGTGGGTTTTCCTATTTCAATATCAGAATAATAGTCGAAAATATCATCTTTTATCTGAAAGCAGATTCCAAGATACTCTCCAAAGTTACGCAATTTCTGTACCTGATCTTCTGTTGCGCCGGCGGCATATGCGCCAACCACGGTGCAGGTAGCAAAGAGCAAAGCTGTTTTTTTACGGATTACTTTAAAATAATCCTCTTCGGTAATTTTGGTTTGTTGTGTGTTGGTGAGTTGTAGTAGTTCGCCATCCGAAAGTTCCATTCCAATGGTTGAAACTGCAAATAATATATCAAGATTCCGGGTGCGTGTGGCGCTGATAAGTGCATTCGAAAGCATATAATCGCCCGAAAGGACAGCCACTTTGTTCGACCATCGTGCATTCACCGAGCGGCGTCCGCGACGCTCCATAGTATCATCCACCACATCGTCGTGAATAAGACTGGCATTGTGCAGTAACTCTAACGAAAGTGCAGCATTGTAAGTGGCCTCGGTTACATTTCCTAAGAGTTTCGATGAGAGAATCGTCAGAATAGGACGAAGCTGTTTGCCGCTCCCCTGTAGCACATAGTCGTTAATGCTCGAAAGTAGCGGATTGTCCGAACGTAGTGAGTCCGCAAATATCTTTTTGAAAATCTGCATTTCAGTTGCTATCGGCTTTCTGATGTCATCTATTAAATTCATGGAGAATGTGGGAATTGTCGTTCGGCTTGCAAAAGTAATCAATTTTACAATTTCAAACGATTTTCAATTGATTTTTATAAGTAATTTTCGTTAAAACAACATTGGGGCTTATTAAGTTTTGCCTAAACGAATTAAAACTGCTTAAAATACATCTTTTTTGTCATAAAACAGAGCTTGTATAAGTTACCCCCGACCAAACGGATATACTATTTAAAAGCACTAAGCTTCGCACACGTTCGACGGGAACCAGCGGTCACGACTATAGGGAGTAATTTTTAAACCCGTCGGAATATACTATAAGGAACTGTGTTCCGATATGATACCGATGTGTTTTAAAGCTACCACAAGTTTATGAGTATTTTCCAAATGTACATTTGTAGCTTAGCGGATTAAAAAATCCTTATAATACATTCCGACGGGTTTACAAAACCCGTCGAACGAGCGCCATTATTTGCTCGTTTAAAGGACATATCCCTGAAGGGTGGCATATCCGTGAAGAGTGGTAATTGAAAACGACTCTTACGGGCTCTGTTCTTTTGTTTACAGTGAGCAACCTGTATACTCAATATTATTTTCAATATATTATAATACCAAATAAAATGGAAATAAACAGGATATAAAACGGATATATAGGAGCGTTTTATATGCGTTTTATATGCATTTTATATGCGTTTTATATACGTTTTATATGGTAATCAGATATAGTGAATAAATATATATGGTGCGATAGTTGGTTGTCAGAATATTTAATTCGGTATACAGGTTTAAGTAACAAAAAGAATGTAGTGAATAAGAATAATACAGCCAAATTTACTGTTTTGCGTTTTAAATATATGGAGCTAAGTAGCGAATAATATTAAATGATATATTTCTAACACAATAGTACACATAGAAATAATTGAGGAAAAAGACTTAGTTCACATAGTAAAAGTATCTGACGATACTTTTATCGCTCTGAAATTATCCCGATATTCGGGATAATCCTATGTGTTCTTATTCTTTTCTGTTGTTTCAAAACTATTGTGTACTATGTGGTGAAAACATATCCGCCGCGGCGGATCTGAATCTCATATGTTTAGTCGGTCAGTAGTGATTTTAATTGTAATAAATTTAAAATGCGACATTATTTTGTTCCTGTTACTTAAGTGTCTGCAAAAATTGTTGTTTGCCTGTAATTCTTTATCTTTGCTACTTCTAAGTTTGTTGAAATATTGAATGATATGTTTCTAACACAATAGAACACATAGAAATTATTTAAGAAAAAGACTTAGTTCATATAGTAAAAGTATCTGACGATACTTTTATCGCTCAGAAATTATCCCGACATTCGGGATAATGCTATTGTGTTCTTAGTCTTTTCTGTTGTTTTCAAAACTACTGTGTACTATGTGATGAAAACAAATCAACAATAATTATTAAATGTCTGAAGAATGAAAAAACTTTTCCTTATCGACGCTTACGCCATTATTTACAGGGCGTATTATGCTTTTATCCGTGCTCCGCGTATTAATTCAAAAGGTCTCAATACATCTGCTATTTATGGTTTTGTAAATACCCTCGAAGATGTGTTGAAGCGCGAAAAACCCACGCATATTGCGGTGGCTTTCGATCCGGCCGGACCTACGTTTCGTCACGAAGCTTACGAGCAGTACAAAGCACAGCGCGAATCGACCCCCGAAGATATAAAACTGGCTGTTCCATATATTAAAAAAATAATTCAGGCTTATAATATTCCCATTCTCGAAGTGCCGGGTTTTGAAGCTGACGATGTAATCGGCACAGTTTCGAAAATGGCTGAGAGTGCAGGTTTTGAAGTGTTTATGCTTACGCCCGATAAAGATTACGGGCAGTTGGTGTCCGACCATATTTCAATGTACCGACCAAAACACACCGGAGGTTTTGAGATAATGGGGCCAAAGGAAATTCGCGAAAAGTACGATCTTGATAGTCACGGGCAGGTGATTGATTTACTCGGGCTTATGGGCGATTCGTCGGATAATATTCCGGGTTGTCCGGGTGTGGGTGAGAAGACGGCTGTGAAGCTGCTGAAGGAATTCGGGAGTATTGACGTGCTGCTTACCCGTACCAGCGAACTGAAAGGTGCGTTGAAAACCAAAGTAGAGGAAAACAAAGATCAGATTATTTTCTCAAGATTTCTGGCTACCATCAAAACAGATGTGCCTGTGGAGTTTGATGAAAAAGCTCTTGAGCTTGAGGAGCCAAACGAAGATGCACTTAAAGAACTGTTCGATGAGCTGGAATTCCGAACTATGACACGCAATAAGTTTGGAGCAAAGCCATTTACTTCGCTTCCGCCCGACGAAGCCAACACTTATGTGCAGTTTTCGCCGGCAAAAGCGCCTGCCGGACAAATGTCGCTGTTTGATGCGCCCGATGCGCCCGACAAGAAACAGACTGCTCCTGCAAGAGCTGCAAAGCAATTTACAGAGCCCGAACCTGTGGCTGCAAATGAGCTGTTGACTCTGAAAAATGTGGCTCATAGTTACATGCTTGTCGAAACCAAAGTGCAACGTGCCGACCTTATTTCGAAACTTTTTATGCAAAAATCGGTTTGCTTCGATACCGAAACTACCGGAGTCGATCCGTTTATGGCCGATATTGTTGGGATGTCGTTTTGCTTTAGCAAGGGCGAAGCTTATTATGTAACCTTGCCTTCGGAGCGTGCCGAAGTGGAAGATATATTGCGGGAATTCAAACCTTTTTTCCAGGCTACGCATATCGAAAAAATTGGTCAGAATATAAAATTCGATTTATTAATGCTTTGGTCGTATGGCATTGAACTGAAGGGAAATTTGTTCGATACAATGATTGCGCATTATCTGCTGCAGCCCGAGTTGCGGCATGGAATGGATTATCTGGCGGAAATTTACTTGCGTTATCGCACCATTCATTATGAAGAACTTGTAGGTGGAAAAGGTAAAAATCAGCTCGATATTCGTTTTGTGGATGTCGATTTGTTGAAAGATTATGCTGCCGAAGATGCCGATATTACTTTTCAGCTGAAACAAATTCTGGCTGAGGAGCTTAAATCGAACGGTATTGAAAACCTGTTTTACGAAATTGAAATGCCACTGATGAAAGTGCTTGCCACCATTGAGCATAATGGTGTACGGATTGACACGGAGGCGCTGAAACTCAGCTCTGAAATTCTGACTGCCGAAGCCATAAAAATTGAAGAGGAAATTCACGAAATGGCAGGTTATAGTTTCAATGTAGCATCGCCGGCACAGGTGGGCGAAGTGCTTTTTGATCGTCTTAAACTCGATGACAAAGCCAAAAAAACAAAGACCGGACAATACTCAACTTCCGAAGATATTCTGGAAAAAATCCGTTCCAAACATCCTATTGTGGGTAAAATTCTCGACTTTCGCGGCCTTCGCAAATTGCTGAGTACATATATTGATGCGTTGCCTTTGTTGGTAAATCCTAAAACGGGTAAAGTGCATACTTCGTTTAATCAAACGGTGGCGGCCACAGGTCGTCTTAGCTCCACCAATCCGAATCTGCAAAACATCCCGATACGCGATGCCCAGGGCAAGGAAATTCGCAAAGCCTTTATCCCCGACGAAGGTTGTGTGTTTTTCAGCGCCGACTATTCGCAAATCGAACTTCGTATTATGGCGCATTTGAGTGGCGACCATAATATGCTCGAAGCATTCAATAGCGGTCACGATATTCACACAGCTACGGCTGCTAAAATCAATAAAATTCCGCTCGAAGAAGTAACTTCGGATATGCGCCGAAAGGCCAAAACGGCCAATTTCGGTATTATTTATGGTATTTCAGTATTCGGGTTGGCTGAACGGCTGGCAATTCCGCGTGGAGAAGCAAAAGAGTTAATAGATGGCTATTTTGCTACTTATCCTGATGTAAAAAAGTACATGGACGATGCCGTGCAACTTGCGCGTGAAAATGGATATGTGGAAACAATTTTTGGCCGCAAAAGATATCTGGCCGACATAAATTCGCAAAACAGTGTGGTGCGTGGTTATGCTGAGCGAAATGCCATAAATGCGCCTATACAGGGTTCAGCAGCCGATATCATTAAAATTGCGATGGTGAAAATTCAGAAGCGTCTCGAACAGGAAAATCTGAAAACGCAAATGATTTTGCAGGTGCATGATGAGTTGAACTTTTCGGTTCCCAAAGATGAAATTGAACAGGCTAAAAAAATAGTGATTGAAGAAATGCAAAGTGCTATTACGCTTAAAGTGCCTTTGATTGCCGATTGTGGTGTGGGCGCTAACTGGCTCGAAGCACATTAAGTCAGAGTTTTAGATAGTAGGGTGATGCAATTGCAGTAAATTCAGGACTGTAATTGTGTCGCTCGCCATTTTCGATACAGAGTTCCGAACTTTGTGTTTCGCATTCTACCGGAGTAAGTTCAATCAATAGCCGGTGTGCTGGTTTTTCGGGTCGCGGATGCACTTTTACCACTCTTTTGCAATACAGTTTTTTCGAAAAAGCATATTCAATGCTTTTAGTGCCTTCTTCTACGGGCAAAATGATAGAAATACTTCCGTTTGGGCTGATTAATTTTAGTGTATTGTCAATCAGTTCTTCGTGGGTAAGCGTGTCGGTATGTCGCGCTGTGTTTCGCTTTTCGTCAGGTGCTTTCAGCGAATTTATAAAAAAAGGAGGATTCGAAACGATAAGGTCGAACTTAGTGCCGGTGTTTTGGGCAAGTTCTTGTAATGTGATCTGAGTGGCCGATATTTTACTTCTCCAGACTGAATTTTCAATATTCTCATTTGCCTGTATCACAGCATCGGCATCAATGTCGATGGCGGTAACTGTAGCTTCGGATCGTTGCGCAAGCATCAAAGCAATAAGTCCGCTTCCTGTTCCCACATCCAGAATGCTTTCGGCATTAGTCACATCTGTCCATGCGCCAAGCAGCACGCCATCTATGCCCACTTTCATGGCACATTTGTCGTGGAAAACGGTGAATTGTTTGAATCTGAAATATGGATTTGGCATAGCTTTTTTATCGTCTGCCCGAATTTGAACTGCCACTTCTTTCGGACGGTTGAGTGTTTGTCGATCGTTCGGTTGATCTTTCGGGGTTTCGGCTATTGTCGCTTCCACGCGACGAAGGAGTGTAGGTTTCGGCGCTTCTTCCGGGCGTGGGCGATGGAGTTGTGGTTTGTCGCGACGGCGGATTGTAGGGCGTAGTACTTCTTACGCCGGAATTCCTTTCGGTTGGAGGAGTTGCTCTACGACGATTGTCATCGTTTGTGCTGCGTTGTGCAGGCTGTGTGCGTTGTTCGCCTGTGTTCGGGCGCTGACGTGCAGTTCCGTTCCCGCTGTTTGGCTGCCTCACGCGCGGACCGGTGCGATATGTTGGTTCTGTGTTTTGTTCGCGATACGAATTGCTGTTGGCAGGCGATGTGCGCCTGATGGCCGGATTTGGTGTCGAACGCTCGTATTGTTTGTTTTGTAGAGTGTTGTATTGGTCGGGTTTTAAAACTCTTCGCAAATCCTGTTCCTTGTTTTTGATACGTTGCAAGGCTTCGGTGCGCGAATTTGAAACCTGACGTTCGCGGGCATATTTCAGGTTGATTTCATGTACCTGTTGCGCCTGTTCGGTTGTCAGGTTTAGTTCCTGTTGCATTTTTTCGGTTTGTCGGGTGGCTTCCTGTTCGGGTGTTCGTTCGGGTGTGTTTGTGCTTTCCTGTGCTACAACTAATCCGAAGTTGAGCAGGATGTAAAAGGCAAATAGTATGATTTTCAAAAATTTCATTATAACTTAAAATACTTCCGAATGCAACTGTCGCTGCAACAATCATTGTGCCAAAAAAAAGCTTTTCTGCTCAAACCTATATGCAAGCTGCAAATATACAGAAATTTGTCTGTCTGTTCAAAATTCATGTGAACCCTGAGCTGGACCGTACTATTAATCCCCAACATAAAATGCTGTTTAATGTAAAAAATTTTTACCTTTGTGTTTTGGTCTTTCAATCATTATTTGTTGAATCATAAAACTCAGAATACATGTCGCGTTATACCCGTAAAAAGAAAGAAGATATTGGTTTGTCGCCCTATGCCTTGATTTTTCGCGGGCAAAAGAAAGCTGAGCATATAACCATCACAGCGATGGATTTCGATCAGGAGGAGGTGCGTGAGTTTGGCATTGAACGAACAGAGAAAATATCGGCTCTGTTGGGCAAAGCTAATCTGAGCTGGTTGAATATTGATGGACTTCATGACGAAAAAAGAATTGAAGAAATTGGCGCATTGGTAGGTGTTCCTTTTCATATTCTGTCCGATATTTTAAATCCATCGCTTCGTCCAAAGGTTCAGGAGTTCGATAACGGTGTTTTTATAACGCTGAAAATGTTGCAGTTTAAAGAAGAAAGCCGTACAATTTCGGTGGAAAATCTGAGTTTGATTCTCACACAGGGTTGTTTGCTTTCCTTTCAGGAGCAAAAGGGCGATGTGTTTAATCCTGTTCGTGAGCGTATTCGTAAACATAAAAACAAAATCAGGACATCGGGTGTTGATTATCTGGCTTTTGCTCTGCTCGATGTAGTGGTGGATAATTATATTTATATTATTGGTTTGCTGGGCGAGAAAATTGAAAATCTTGAAGATAAAATGACTGATGAGCCCAGAAAAGAACTTTTGGATGAGATAAACGATTACAAAAAAGAGTTGAATCTTTTGCGTAAAAATATTAAGCCTGCCCGTGAAATGATTTTGAGTTTGGTGAAACTTGAATCGGAAATTCTTCAGGAAGAGAATCGTTTTCATTTCAGAGAGTTGCAGGATAATATTACCGAAGCAGGAGAATTGTCGGATAGTTATCGCGAAATTCTGTACGATCAGCTCAATATTTATCACACTGTAATGAGTACGCGTCTGAACGATATTATGCGTACACTCACCATTTTTTCAGTTATGTTTATTCCTCTTACATTTATTGTGGGAGTGTATGGTACCAATTTCGATTATGTGCCTGAACTTCATTGGCAAAATGGATATTTTATAATGTGGGTTGTAATGGTGGTTGTGGCAATTGTAATGTTTTTGCTTTTCAGGAGGAAAAAGTGGTTCTAAAAATTTCCGATGCAAAATCTATTGCAGAATAGTATTTTTCGATAAACAAAACAGCATTCAGCTTGTTATGAATTGATAAACGTAAAATGAGTGAAACACCCATGAACAAATAAAATAAATTTGAGACACAAAGGGGTAATTACAAGCATTAAAGAACCAACTTAACTCGTCTTATTCCCCTTTAGTGGCTATGATGTTAATTATATGCAGATGAAAAAAAACAATATAGAAAACCAGATACTGGTCATTTTTGGTTCGAACGGTGACCTTGCGAAAAGAAAACTCCTTCCTGCTGTTTTTCAGCTTTATGTGGACAATTTGCTGCCTGAGCGCTTTGTGGTGCTTGGTGCGGGCAGTCAGGAAAAAGATGCGTTGGCATACCGTAATGATGTGCGCGAAAGTCTGAGCACTTTTGCAAAACGTTCGCTGAATGAAAATGCTGCTAAACTCGATGATTTTCTTGAAAAAGTGTATTATAAAAAAGTACACAATCAGACCGAAGAAGATTTTGGTCAGCTGAAAGAGTATATCGATGACTTGTCGGAAAAGCTTGAAATAAAACAAAATATCGTTTATTATTTTTCAATTCCCCCATTTCTTTACGAAGTGGTGGCAGCACATTTGGTGAAATTCGGACTCAATCAGGAAGATAACGGCTGGAAACGCATTATTGTGGAAAAACCTTTTGGATACAGTTACGATACAGCCATCGATCTGGATAAAAAGCTGCATAATGGATTCAATGAAGATCAGATTTATCGTATCGATCATTACCTGGGCAAGGAAACTGTTCAGAATATAATGGTGACGCGCTTTTCGAACGGATTTTTCGAGCCTATATGGAATCGTAAATATATCGACAGAGTGGAAATTACTGCTTCAGAGAAAATCGGTGTGGGTAATCGCGGAGGTTATTACGATACTTCCGGCGCTATGCGCGATATGATTCAGAATCACCTGCTTCAGGTGCTTGCAGTGGTGGCTATGGAGCCGCCGGCAGTATTCGATTCCGACTCTATTCGTAACGAAACAGTGAAAGTGCTTCAGGCTTTGCGTCCGATAAAAGGCAACGAGGTGAAGGATTTTGTGGTGCGCGGACAATATGTGTCGGGGCAGGTAGGCGAGGAAGTACAAAAAGGTTACCGGCAGGAAACAGGAGTGGCTCCCAACTCGAAAACCGAGACTTTTGTGGCCTTGAAAATGTTTATCGACAACTGGCGATGGGGCGAAGTTCCCTTTTATGTGCGTACCGGAAAACAATTGCCCGAGCGTGTTACAGAGGTCGTTATTCATCTGAAGCCGGCTCCGCATCAGTTATTTAAACAGCTCTGTCTGACCGAACCCAACAATATGATTATTCTGCGAATTCATCCCGATGCAGGAGTCGCTATCGATTTCGGAATGAAAATTCCGGGTGCAGGTTTCAAAGTGCAGAATGTGAATATGGCTTTCCATTATTCCGATCTTGCTGATAAAAAAATTGCCGAAGCTTACGAACGGCTTATTCTCGATTGTATGATTGGCGATTCCACGCTTTATGCACGTGCCGATGCAGTGAAAGCAAGCTGGAAATTTGTTGATCCGATTTTGCAGGCATGGCAGAATAATTCAGAAATTCCGCTTTATTTTTACGAAGCTGGTACCTGGGGGCCAAACGAATCGAATGCGCTTTTTGCTGATAAATACGTGAAATGGCGTCAGCCTTTCGAGAATTTTAAAACGGAGTAAATTCAAATAGCTAAAAACAATAAAACTAAATACTACTTATACCCACTATTTTGATATTCATTTATATCAACCAAAAAGTATAAGCGAAACAAATTCTATTTTATGTCATATCGAATTCATACTTACGATAATCCGGAAAGTACTGCCCGTGCTGTGGCTGAATTAATAGCTGCAATGGCGGTCGAAAAATCCGGACAGAATCAGTTTCTTCATTTAGCAGTTTCGGGAGGAAGTACTCCGAAGCTGCTTTTCAGTTTGTTGGCCGAAGAGTACGAACACACAGTACCCTGGCAGAATGTGAAGCTTTTTTGGGTTGATGAGCGTTGTGTGCCACCCACGGATCCGGAAAGCAATTATGGCATGACTTACGATGCAATGTTGCGCAGGCCAATGATTCCGGCCGGGAATGTATTCCGGATGAAGGGCGAGGATTTTCCCGACGATGAAGCAGCGCGTTATGAGAAGGTGCTCAGGGAACAACTTCCGGCGCAAAATGCTTATCCGGTGTTCGATCTTATCCTGCTCGGAATGGGCGACGATGGACATACGGCTTCCATTTTTCCCGATCAAATGCATTTACTCGATGTGGAGCAGGCGGTGGCAGTAGCTGTGCATCCGCAAAGCGGACAGAAACGCATTTCACTTACCGGAAACATTATCAGGAATGCTCAAAAAGTGGCTTTTCTGATCACCGGAAAAGGCAAAGCAGAGGTGCTGAAACAAATTATATCAAAAGACGAAATGGCGGCAAAATATCCTGCATCAGATCGGAAGAGCACACGTCTGAACTCCAGTC
>OBMA010001950.1_pt1 | contig 12320 bp, 7 predicted proteins | sample 1539141 | NCBI WGS metagenome assembly OBMA01 (sample SAMEA3991484, study PRJEB22521) | metagenome | biome: anthropogenic terrestrial biome; feature: sewage plant; material: raw primary sludge | place: Sweden | collected 2012-09-26 | reverse complement strand
ATCCACTTGGAAAGTAGGGCGTTTGTATTCCTCAACTGAGAAATATGTATTGCCATTGCCATAATCACAACGGATAAAGAACATACCGGTAAGTCCGCCCTGAGGAAGAACAAAGTCGGCAGACGCTGTTCCGAAATCATCAGTTGTCACCTTTTTGGACGCCACTTCCTTATAGTTGGCATCGCGTAGCGTGAGTGTGATCTGCTGGCCGGCCTCTGCTGAAGATTCTATATGTTTCTTGTTTTTATATACTAACGCGGTCACATGCACAGTCTGACCAAAACGATATATCCTGCGGTCCGTATAAAGGTTTGTGACATCATAATCACTGTTATTGTCATAATAGCTGAAGTGGCCTCCGAAAGTAATCTCTGGTGCCGCCTTATCGTCATCTGTACAGACATAGACAAGATTTGGTATGCGATTATATTTATATACCGTTTCGCCATTACTGCCGCAAGTCAGCGTATGCACCTCATCTTTGCTCCCATCATAGTCGGATGTAGTGAGACGCACTCTGGCATTAGCTATCGGCTGGCCTGTCGTGGCACTCACAACAGCAATGCGTATTGACTTTTCCGGCAACATCTCGCTAACGACAAACATGTCACTGACGTGCAACAATGCCCTTTGCGGAGTGATTGCCGTATTATCGGTAACAAATTCCACCATATAGACGCCGACAGGCAGCCCCCGTATGACCATAGAGTCGGTTATTTCCTTATAAGCAGGCTCACCAACATAACGTAATGTCTGCGATGCATCAGCTACAGGGGTGAGCAGACTCTTTATCTTGGCATAGCCGTCATCATTTTGCGGATCCAGTTTTGTATCTCCACTCACATTCACCTTATATATATTCATTGTGAGCATATTGATATTGCGTAACGAGTTGACTAGCACCTTGCGTGGTTTGCCCGGCAAAGACAGTTCGTCGCCAATATTCACATTGAATGACGGTTGGGTGAGATTGCTCAGCGCATTGCGCAGAACGTTCATTCGTGGCCATGCCCCCCATTGTCCTAAAGCATAGTTTATATAATTGATTTTGTCTTCAGCTGTGGCATCAACGCAATTTTCCATACAATTGTAATGGGCAATCGCCAATTCTCCGGCCTCACGCAAATCCTTGTATACGTTGATCAGGGAGTCCACGGATTGCAGATACTTCGACTTGTGCATCTTCACATCGTCATTCTGCTTGGTTTTCATTAACAGTTTAAATGCACAGATGCATGCAGCAGGACGATTGTTGTGGGACAGATAATAATCGTGCAAAGTCTTGAAATCCTGAGCCTCAAAACCGATCACGTGCAACAAGTCGTCATAGAATATCTTGCTGTCAGAACCGGCAACGACAAGCGGGCCATAACTTGAAGACTGATATTTTGCGAGAAGAGACGGATTTCTCATCGACTTCTTGTAATACTCATTGCTCACCACGGCATGATTATCGCCCAAAGAGCTGGCTCCTTTATACAATCGGCCTAATGCTGACTGATATACGGCAGCAAGCACCGGATTTTCAGTTTCCGACTTTTGTTCTCGGGCTACAAGTCTTTGCATCTCTACCTCAAGAGAGTCGGGAGCCACATTCGTCTGTAAAGAAGCATTCAATAATTCCGCTTTGAGTAACTGGCCATATTGTTTTTCAACAGTTGCCTTAGCTATTATCCGTTGCAAGACACTCATGGATGTTTTTGGCAAATCTTTATCTTGGGATATTGAAAATTGTTTCCACAAAGAGGTATAGTTATCGGCCATTAACGATGATGGTACAACTAGTACCAAGGCTATCAGGGAGATTAAGAATTTCTTCATATTAAAAAGATTTAGTTGTATATTTTGACTATACAATTGCAAAAGTAAGGAAAATCTTGCATTGTTCAAAATGAATTTATCTTTTATTTTGTTTTGTAATGTGCAAATAAAAACTTTTTGTATCTTTGTCGCAAATATAAATACAAATATTATGGAAATAGGAGACAAGGCACCAGAGATATTGGGGCATGACGAAAATGGAAAACAAATCCAATTAAGCGATTTCGCCGGTCGGAAACTTGTTCTATATTTTTATCCAAAAGACAGCACGCCGGGCTGCACAGCCGAGGCATGCAATCTGCGCGACGGTTATTCACAATTGCGAAAACAGGGGTATGAGGTCATTGGAGTAAGTGTGGATGATGAAAAATCACATCAGAAATTCATCTCAAAAAACGAATTACCATTCCCACTGATTTCCGATACAGACAAAACACTGGTTGAACAATTCGGCGTATGGGGAGAAAAACAAATGTATGGCAGAAAATATTTTGGTACATTCCGAACCACATTCATTATCAATGAGGACGGAGTTATTGAGCGAATAATTACCCCAAAAGAGATAAAGGTGAAAGACCATGCCAACCAAATACTGGGTAAATGATGGTAAACCAAGTAGAAATAACTCTCAGTCAATTCTCCCGTGGGTTTCACTTAATAACTGGCGACATCATGCGTCAGCTGCCAAGTCTGCCACAAACGGGGATACTGAATCTATTTATCAAACACACCAGTTGCGCGCTCACTATCAACGAGAATGTAGACCCTGACGTGCGCGAAGACATGGAGACCATATTCAACAAACTGGTTTCGGAAAACGCACCATATTACATGCACACCCTTGAGGGCAATGACGACATGCCTGCCCACGCGAAGTCTGTCATTGCAGGCGTGAGCCTGAACATTCCGATAACCAGCGGGCATCTAAACCTAGGAACATGGCAGGGGATTTATTTATGTGAGTTTCGCAATTATGGCGGCGCACGAAGTGTCGTGGCAACAATTATAGGAGAATAACAATATGATAAACAAGCAACTCATCCATCCCGACAGTATAGTAGTTGTCGGGGGATCTAACAATACTCACAAACCAGGTGGCGCAATAGTGCGCAATCTAATCAGCGGAGGCTACAAGGGAATGCTGCGCATAATCAACCCGAAAGAAGACGAGGTGCAGGGCATCAAGGTTTTTCATGATGCAACCGAACTGCCACCCACTGATCTTGCCATACTCGTAGTTGCGGCAAAATTCTGTCCCAGCTACGTGGAGTTGCTGGCTTCCCAAAAGAATGTCAGGGCATTCATTATCATTTCAGCAGGCTTCGGCGAAGAGACAAAAGCGGGAGCAGAACTGGAAAAGCTCATCATCGGCACGTGCGACAAATACGGTGCAGCCCTGATAGGGCCTAACTGTATAGGCATGCTCAACGCATGGCATCACAGTGTTTTCACCAAACCTATACCTAACCTTAACCCTCATGGCGTTGATTTTATTAGTGGTTCTGGTGCCACGGCAGTATTCATTCTTGAATCTGCAGTTATCAAGGGACTGCAGTTTAACAGTGTGTGGAGCATCGGTAATGGCAAACAGATAGGCATAGAAGACGTGTTGCAATATATGGATGAGAACTTCGACCCACACAAGGACTCGCATGTAAAACTGCTATATATCGAGAACATTTCTAATCCCGACAAACTCTTGTTCCATGCCGGTTCGCTAATCCGCAAAGGATGCCGTATCGCAGCCATCAAGGCCGGTTCGTCTGAGAGTGGCAGCCGTGCCGCCTCTTCACACACAGGTGCCATCGCCAGCTCAGATTCTGCTGTCGAGGCATTATTCCGCAAGGCGGGCATTGTGCGATGCTTCTCACGTGAGGAGCTCACCACTGTTGGCTGCATATTCACTCTACCTGAGCTGAAAGGACGCAATTTTGCCATCGTCACCCATGCCGGAGGTCCGGGGGTGATGCTCACAGACGCACTGTCCAAGGGCGGACTACAAGTACCCAAACTCGAAGGCGAGGCTGTGGACGAGCTCAAGACGAAACTTTTCCCCGGTGCATCCGTATCAAACCCAATTGACATTCTTGCCACAGGAACATCCGAACAACTGGGCATTGCAATAGATTATTGCGAAAACCGATTTGATAACATTAACGCCATATTCGTAATTTTCGGCACACCCGGACTGGTACAGTTATATGAGGCTTATGATGTGTTGCACAAGAAAATACTGGAATGTGAGAAACCAATCTTCCCCATTCTGCCAAGTCTGCACACGGCAGGGCCGGAAGTGGAAGAGTTTTTGAAGAAAGGACACGTAAATTTCAGCGATGAAGTGACGCTCGCCACCGCACTAACGCAAATAATGAAGACACCACAACCGGCACCGCCAGAGGTGGAACTTTTCGGAGTGGATGTGCCGAAGATACGTGAAACCATTGGTGGTATAAAGGAGAACGGCTATATATCACCCGACATGGTGCGCCAGTTGCTTAGTTGTGCAGGCATTCCTATGGTGCCTGAGAAAGTTTCGGCTTCAAAAGATGAATTGATTTCGTTTGCCAATAATGTCGGCTATCCCATTGTGGCAAAGGTCGTAGGCCCTATCCACAAAAGCGATGTGGGCGGCGTAGCACTTAACATCCGTAGCGCAGAGCACCTTGCACTGGAGTTCGACCGTATGATGAAAATATCACAGGCAAAGGCTGTGATGGTACAAAAGATGATAGAAGGCACAGAATTATTTATCGGAGCGAAATACGAGGAGCGTTTCGGACACGTGGTACTTTGCGGACTTGGCGGTATCTTTGTCGAGGTATTGAAAGATGTGTCTAGCGGTCTCGCCCCCCTGTCCTACGCCGAGGCTTACTCCATGATTCATTCGCTTCGCGGATATAAAATATTGATAGGAACACGCGGACAGCATGGTATAAACGAGCAAAAATATGCCGAGATTATTGTCCGCCTATCCACGCTCCTCCGTTTTGCAACAGAGATCAAGGAAATGGATATCAACCCGCTGCTTGCTGATGAGAATGAGATCACAGCTGTGGATGCAAGAATATTGATTGAAAAATAAATTCAACTAGTCCACACACCATAGGGGCGTATCATATACGTCATAAATTTGATGAGACAAAGATTGGAGTTTATATGTATTCGACTTATACGAGAAGTCCATATAATGAACGGACTGGTCACGAATTGAATCTAGTTGAAAAGCAAAGTAGTCTACTTTACACGGCAAAGTAGTCTACTTTGGGATATAAAGTAGTCTACTTTGGTACGTAAAGTAGTCTACTTTACTTTCCCAAATACCGCCTTTACCATTCTAAAGAACATGCCTTAATAATCAGAAAAGCCATTTCTTGCCAAATAGTCACATTGTAATGACATTTTGTCGCACCATATCTCTTGGGCATGTCTTTTGATTATAAGATGGCAGAAACAACAAACAATTGAGAAAGGAGAACATAAATGACATTCGACAAATTTACAATCAAAGCCCAGGAAGCCATTCAAGAGGCTGTCAACATCGCCCAACAGGCAGGTCAACAGACCATCGAACCGGTGCATCTGTTGAAGGGCATAACATCGAAAGCCACCGATGTGGTCAACTATATCTTTCAGAAACTTGGCATTAATATCCAACAGATTTCAACATTGGCAGACCAAGAAATCCAACATCTGCAACGTGTGCAGGGCGGACAGCAATATCTGAGCAACGACTCAAACAGCGTGCTGACCAATGCCCAAGACATTTCACAGAAAATGGGAGATGAGTTCGTGTCCGTGGAACCCATTATTTTGGCTCTGCTCACAGTAAACTCTACTGCGAGCCGCATACTGAAAGATGCCGGTTGCACCGAGAAAGACATGCGTGCGGCTATAAAAGAACTGCGACAAGGACAAAACGTGAAGTCGCAAAGTGCTGACGAGAACTATCAGTCTCTGGATAAATATGCCAAAAACCTGGTGGAACAGGCCCGCAGTGGAAAGTTAGACCCAGTGATAGGACGTGACGAAGAGATCCGCCGCGTGCTTCAGATACTGTCTCGTCGCACAAAAAACAACCCTATATTAATAGGTGAGCCGGGTACCGGAAAGACCGCAATCGTAGAGGGACTGGCAGAACGTATCGTACGCGGTGACGTGCCCGAGAATCTGAAAGATAAGCAACTCTACTCACTAGACATGGGTGCGCTTGTTGCCGGCGCAAAATACAAAGGCGAGTTTGAGGAAAGACTGAAAAACGTCATCAAAGAAGTAACGGGCAGTGAAGGCCGTATCATTCTCTTCATTGATGAAATCCACACGCTGGTAGGTGCCGGTGGCGGTGAGGGCGCAATGGATGCAGCCAACATCTTGAAGCCAGCTTTGGCTCGTGGAGAGTTGCGTGCCATCGGTGCAACAACTCTAAACGAATACCAAAAGTATTTCGAGAAGGACAAAGCGCTGGAACGCCGTTTCCAAACCGTGATGGTTGATGAACCCGACGAACCCGACGCTATAAGTATTCTGCGCGGACTAAAGGAACGCTATGAGAACCATCACAAGGTGCGCATACAGGATGATGCTTGTATCGCAGCCGTGCAGTTGTCTGAGCGTTACATATCTGACCGTTTCTTGCCAGACAAGGCTATCGACCTGATGGACGAGGCGGCAGCGAAACTGCGTATGGAACGTGACTCGGTGCCTGAAGAGTTAGACGAGATTACACGTAAGCTAAAACAGCTTGAAATAGAGCGCGAGGCAATAAAGCGTGAAAACGACATACCTAAGATTCAGCAGTTGGACAAAGACATCGCAGATCTGAAAGACCAAGAAAAATCCTATCGCGCAAAATGGGAAAGCGAGAAAGCTCTAGTAAACAAGATTCAACAAGACAAACAGGAGATAGAAAATCTGAAGTTCGAGGCTGAGCGTGCCGAACGAGAAGGCAACTACGAGCGTGTTGCAGAAATACGCTATGGCAAAATAAAATCATTGGAGAGTGATATCGAAAATATACAAATCGAACTGAAAACCACTCAAGGTGCTGAAGGTATGGTTCGCGAAGAGGTTACAGCCGATGATATAGCCGAGGTTGTGAGCCGATGGACGGGTATTCCCGTAACAAGGATGATGCAGAGCGAACGCGAGAAACTGCTCCATCTGGAAGAAGAACTGCACAAACGTGTGATCGGACAAGACGAAGCCATCGAGGCGGTGAGCGATGCCGTGCGCCGTTCACGTGCAGGATTACAAGACCCGAAACGCCCTATCGCATCGTTCATATTCTTGGGAACCACAGGTGTAGGTAAGACAGAGTTGGCAAAGGCGTTGGCAGAGTATCTGTTCAATGACGAGACGATGATGACACGTATCGATATGAGTGAGTATCAGGAGAAATTCAGTGTGACCAGACTTATCGGTGCGCCTCCGGGCTACGTAGGATATGATGAGGGCGGACAATTGACCGAAGCTGTTAGGCGCAAACCATACAGCGTGGTACTATTCGATGAAATAGAGAAAGCACACTCTGATGTATTCAATATTCTGTTGCAAGTGCTTGACGATGGGCGTTTGACTGACAACAAAGGCCGCACGGTAAACTTCAAGAATACCATCATCATCATGACATCAAACCTCGGCAGTCAGTATATTCAGAGTCAGTTCGAAAATCTCAACGCATGTAACCACGATGAGGTTATCGACGAGACAAAGAAGAACGTGATGGAAATGCTAAAGAAGACTATCCGTCCGGAGTTTTTGAACCGGATAGATGAAACAATAATGTTCTTGCCACTGAACAAGAAAGAAATTGCAGATGTCGTGAAGTTGCAGATGAATGCTGTGGAAAAGATGTTGGAACCGCAGGGCTTCACTCTCGAAGTCACAGACACGGCAATCGACTATCTGACAGAGGTAGGTTTTGACCCTGAGTTTGGCGCACGCCCGGTAAAGCGTGCCATCCAACGCTATATACTCAATAACCTCTCAAAGAAAATTCTTGCCGAGCAGGTATTGCGCGACAAGCCAATCATCATAGACGCAAATGAAAACGGATTGATATTCAAAAACTAAATGAAAACGGTCGCTTCTTTTCAGAAGCGACCGTTTTTTATTATTTCATTACTTTCTTGCCATTGATAATATATATACCCTTCTTCAACGTGCTTTGGTCCGTACCCAGATACTGCCCGCAAAGGCTGTATATGCGACCATTCTTTACGTTTTTATTCACTGTCACAACATTGCTAATGCCTGCGGTGGTTGCTTTTTTAATCAACACTTCGTCAAGGAAGAAACGTTTACTCGGGATAAACTTAATTGTAGATAAACCGCTTCCGGAGATGGGGATGGTGAACTCTGTCCATTGTCCACTTGTCATTGTGTAACAGTCAAGCAACGCATTATTCAGATATACATCAATAGTTTTCCCATCTGAAGTACCCCAAGGTGCGGCCTTGAATGACAAAACGGCATCACCATCAAGTGTAAAGGATGGTGTTGTTGCTGTACCATCAACCGAACCGGACCCAAACTTACCACATTTATCCGCACCATGAGCCGAGGAAGAAATCCATCCCTCATTATCAGGGACAAGATCCTTTGTTGCTACGGCTCTTCCGCTCCAGATATTATCATTGCCACCGGTACCGGTGCAAAGGTCAAATGATTCATAGAAAACAGTATCACCTTTACTCTTTGTCGATGACACCACCTTAAAAGCGAAAGACATTGTGCCATCAGAATTTTGTGTAATCTTAGTTACATTTCTATTCATGAGTTTTGAACCATCCGTATTTTTATTATAAAGAAGGGCATTGGGTATGGAGGTATTTGTCAGACTGTCGTTGTCATAATAAGGATACGTGTCGCCCGCCAAATCCAAATCTGTACCCGTCACAGCATTCGAAGAATATCCATCAGAATTATCCGCATGGAAAATAGTGCATCGCTGATGGGATGCCACATTATTGACAGTATTATTCGCCCAAACGTCTGCGTCATAATCTACATGCAGAATCAACAATCCAGCACCAGACTGACTTTTATCCCAACCGGTTTTCTGACGGTTCTCAAGCAAATAATATTCGTTTTTATTTTTATTATTATAGATAACGTATGCGCCACCTTTCTCACTGATCGGAGCCAAGGAACTCACCAGCGTATCAGTTGTCAATTCCTTTGGAGTGAGCCAACCGGCATACCATTTTTCATAACTCGTATATGCCGAAGGCACATAGCCATCACCATTATAACTACCGTAATCCATAAGATCCCAAGAACTCATACCAAAGTTTTTTTGATCTGAAGTTTCTGAAGTGTCATACATGTCCGGCAGGCCAAGACAATGTGAGAATTCATGGCAGATCGTGCCAACACCCTCTAATTTAACATTTCCATTAAGTTCACAGCTGCACGCATAATTATTGACAATGACATTGTCAAGAGTCAATGGCTTGCCATAATCAGATGATGACAACTCCCATTTATGAGGCCATATTGTAGATTTAGAGCCACCATCGGCCTCACCCTGACCAGCGTAAAGAACGAAGACCTGGCTTATCTCGTTGCTGCCTTCTTCCCAGACATAATCAGCAAAGTTAACGCTATCAACCACAGCGTTGCATGCCTCGGCAACCATCTGTCCCGGATGCTTATCATCGCCATTAAAAGCATTAGCACCATAATAAGAATAAGTCTTAGACAATGTTATCGGGCCGACAACATCAAAATCAAGTTCAAATTGTCCATTGCTCTGATCATAGAAATAATCTCTGACACTACCAACAAATCCATCGGAATTGTATCCTTCCGCGTTGGCTATCTTATTGTACAAGGCCTTATCGTGACCACTTTTGAATTTTTTATCAGAAAACTGAGTAAGAATGATCAGTCCTTTCTTTTTCCCGGAATAAACTGTATGTGTACCCCCCACAGCCACATTACTTTTGGCTTTCAACAAGCGTGAGACATTGACGGCATTTCTGCGTTTGCTAGCTTTTGACACTAACGTGGGCATATCCGCAATAACACTTGCCACATCATCAGAATTCACCTGATAACAAGTACCATCAGCGGCTTTCCAATAATGTAAATATTCATCACCTTGGAGTTGTGCTTTTATCTCTGTGCCATTTGTTAATTTAAATGTGCCCCACAACCCGCGCTTGGCTGGAATAGCATTTGACATTTGAGCAGATAACACGAATAATAATATGACGCAAAATTTCTTCATACTACGTATAATGAGTGTATATAAATTAAAAACTCGGCAAATATAGATAAAATTTTTGAAATAATAAGCCATTTAAGAAGAAAAAGCAAAAAAGACAATCTAACATATAGAAATCAATGATAACAAAAAAGGCATACCTATTAGTATGCCCTCTTCTCTATCTCAGATAAAATCCGTTGTTTCAATCTTCTTTTCTCTTCATCAGACAAGCGTAGCACATGAGCTGATACGTTCCGATGGAGTATCTTTTTAATGTAATATATTAATGTACATTTCTTATTCATAAACATAGTCTTTATTATGAAAACGAAGAAATGCCACCTTTGTACTCACACTTTACATGATAAATATTACCAACTGCCACTTGCAGCCAGTGTGCGCAACCTGAGCAAACTGCGGTGCATAAGATTTCTCACCGACTGGTAATTGATTCCCATGATACGGCATATGTCGTCATACTTGCGTTGTTCCACATAATATAAAGTAACAATTTGACGCTGACGTGGAGACAGTTTATCAAAACAATCATTCACGTTTTTCGCTCTCATTACATCTTGATTCTTCGAATCGAAATCTTCCATCTCGGCATATTCCATGTTAGGAATATTATTCTCATTAACCTCGTCATCAACATTATGCGCATTGTGGCGGAACTCATCGTTTATCCGGTTGCGCAAAGAAACATAGAGATAGGACTTGATGTTTCCAACGGAATCAAGTTCATCTCGTTTTGTATATAGCTTCACGAACACGTCTTGTATGCAATCCTTAATCAGTTCACGATCAGATGTGAATCTGGTACCGAAATTGAACAATCCATCAATATAGGTGTCATATAGGTCAGTAAAATCAATCATGGTAGTTTGTTTTAATTTATATTGCAAAGATAGATTCTTTTGAAAAAGGAAAGTGGGAATAATTGATTTATTAATACGAAAAACAGGTATTACGGTAACCCGTAACACCTGTTTTCATTAAAAATATCAGTATTTACAACTTTTCTATCCAATAGACATTCTCTCCTTTTCCCGTTTTTATTCCGTTATTTTCAGGCAAGCCGACCTGACGTTCATTTTTTTTCATCGTACCATCATACGGATTGATATTCCATACACAATATATACCACTGGGATGTTTGAAGTTAACATTCTGTGCAGAATGTGAGTACACCACGAATCCCATATCAGGATTTCCTATTATCTGATAATCATCACTGCCGGTAGCGATGCTATTCATTTTCACCACATCGGCAAGAAATTTAGCGTCAGTAACAGGTATATTGGGACACGAACCACCAGCCATCAATATGCCCCATCCATAACCCGGATATTGCTGTGCAAAAAAAGTCACAGCCTTGTCGGGATATTTCGTGCGATATTCGTTCACTGCTTTATAAGCCTCCATATAACCGGTTTTTCCCACTTTCATCTTACGCATAAATTGTCGGGGAGCAAGATTTTTGCCAGCCGGTGGGGCCCATTCTCCCTCTGTATTATAATGCCAATATCGTATATCGATGATGTTAACGACCTTGCTCAGCACTGGATCTGCAAGAATTGAATCCTGTGCATCCTTAGTGCAACTGAGTGCAATCAATGGATGACGGCCGGTCTCACGTTCCCATTCGGCAATGGTCTGCAACCAGAAACGAGTAAAATGCAACGGGCCCGTATACTCGGCACTAATCAATTGTACCACGTTGCTTTCATCTTTTAATGCGTCCATGCATTGGCGTATATACTGGCGATGCAACGGGCGAAGAACAGGATTGTTCTCATTATAAAAATATTCAGCCATAAACAAACGTTTGTCACCAGTAAATGGCACAGGTTCTGGAAAATCAGTGGCATTCACATTATTCACAGGCCGCCACGGACAATCCACCCAATGAGCGCCCTCCTCAAGAATATTGTGTTGGAAATAATTCTGGTTAAAGAGCAATAAGCCTTCGCGGGCACCCTTGTCAGCAAACTCTCTCAAACGGCTCCAATACCAGAGATTAGGTTTTGTCAAGTCATAGCGACTCAGTCCATCCCACGCCGTGCCCTGTCCGCTGCGTGCGAAAGGCTGTTCATAGAAAGGTGCCCACACGTCACCGTCACTGCGGCGTACACGCTCATGGTCGACACGGCGCAAATCATACCACAAACCATAGTTGTGGTCAAGAATAGCATAATGATTATTCTTCAAGAATGACACCACAGAATCCACACGGTCTGTCCATCCCTTACCTTCACGGCCAGGCACATATCTGGTAACAGCAAGTTTG
>OBMA010001947.1_pt1 | contig 12336 bp, 9 predicted proteins | sample 1539141 | NCBI WGS metagenome assembly OBMA01 (sample SAMEA3991484, study PRJEB22521) | metagenome | biome: anthropogenic terrestrial biome; feature: sewage plant; material: raw primary sludge | place: Sweden | collected 2012-09-26 | reverse complement strand
GAAGGGCTAACCCGTGAAGCTGGACATCATTTTAGATGCATGAAACATGTTGCAAACTTGTGAAACACCTACGGTGATGCACTTCTCAGTTGAAAAAAAATTATAAATTCCTATATGTCCAAAAAGGGGGCAGCATCCATATGTGGATGCCGCCCCCTAGGAAAGGATGCTTATTTTGTATTGTCAGCGATCCAGACTGCAACGTGTTTCAGCGCATCCGGGATGCCTGCTGGGTTATTGCCGCCTGCTTGTGCCATATCCGGGCGTCCGCCGCCTTTGCCTCCAGCAAACGGAGCGAGCGTCTTGATCAGATCGCCGGCTTTCAGGCCTTGTTCCAACTTGCCTTTGGAAACTGCAGCCAGCATATTGACTTTGCCGTCTGTAGCTGAAGCTGCCACGAAAAGATCAGAGACAGCCTTTTGACGCCATTGGTCAGCCAATTGACGCAAGGCATTCATATCTTGATTCTTTGTTTCATAGGTAATGTACGTGACACCGTTGACGGTCTCCACGTTCTCAAAGAGGTCTTTGGCTTCGGCATTCATGATTTTGGCTTTCAAAGACTCATTTTCGCCTTGCATTTCCTTCATTTCCTGCTTAAGCTGATTGATTTTACCGGCCACTTCTTTTGTTTGTTGAGCCTTCAGAAGGTGCGCCGCTTCGTTCAACTCAGCTTCTTTTGTACGGAAATACTGATAAGCTGCCTGTCCGGTCACTGCTTCGATACGTCGAACGCCCGCACCGATCCCGGATTCGGACAAAATCTTGAAGACGCCGATATCCTGTGAATTTTGAACATGGACTCCTCCGCAAAGTTCGACTGAATAGCCTCCGACATCGACTACTCGGACTTCTTTACCGTATTTCTCGCCGAACAAAGCCATGGCACCCATTTCTTTTGCCTTATCGATGGTTGTTTCGACAGTAACGACTGGCAGACTCTCCCAAATTTTTTCATTCACGATTTCTTCCATCCGCACCAACTCTTCTGCAGTTACTTGGCCGAAATGCGTAAAGTCAAAACGAAGTTGGTTCGGATTCACCAACGATCCAGCTTGGTTGGCATGATTGCCCAAAACATCCTTCAGAGCTTGGTGCAACAAATGCGTCGCTGTATGATTTTTCGTGATGTTTCTTCTGCGGGCTTCATCCACGTGCAGGACATAGGTTTCGTTCGAATGGATTTCCGTCAGGACACGCGCGATGTGCATCGTTTGGCCATTTGGAGCGCGTTTGACATCTTCGATTTCTGCGATCACTTCACCCGTTTCGGTTTCGATCGTTCCTTTATCCGCAACTTGACCACCCATTTCTGCATAGAAAGGCGTTTCACGGAAAATGATCTGAACGCGATCGTCTGCAGCTGCTTTTTCGACGATTTCGTCATCCGCAACCATCACTGAAAGCTCGGACGAAATTTTTGTTTGTGCATATCCGGAAAACGTGCTTGGAACCAACACTTCAGCCCATACCGGAGATTGCACAGAGAAGGAGTCTTCCACTTGTCTTGCTGCACGGGCGCGGTTCCGTTGCTCCTGCATCTCTTGGTTGAACCCTTCTGTATCGACTGTGAAGCCTTTTTCTTCGGCATATTCGCTTGTCAATTCCAATGGGAATCCGTATGTATCATACAGTTTGAAGGCATTCGTGCCGTTTACTGCAGTTTCACCCTTTTCGTTCATCTCTTCAAAGACGCTGTTCAGGATGTCCATCCCTTCGTGGATCGTTTCCTGGAAACGTTGCTCTTCATTTGTGATGACTTTGATGATGAAATCCTGGTCCGCTTTTACTTCTGGATAATAGGATTCCATAACATCTGCCACAACCGGAACCAATTCGTTCAGGAACAATTTTTCGATGCCCAATTTTTGCCCATGCATGACCGAGCGGCGGATCAAACGACGCAAAATGTAGCCACGGCCTTCATTGGACGGCAAGGCACGGTCCCCGATCGCAAAACTGACGGCGCGGACATGATCGGCGATGACTTTGAAAGAGATATCCAATGTTTTGTTTTCGCCGTACTTCTTGCCGTCGCTCAACGTCTCGATTTTTTTTATGATTGGCATGAACAGATCCGTTTCAAAGTTGGTTGGTGTGTTTTGGACTACGCTCGTGACGCGCTCCAGACCCATCCCCGTATCGACGTTCTTGTGCGGTAACGGCTCATAGGTGCCGTCCGGTTTGTGGTTGAATTCAGAGAACACAAGGTTCCAGATTTCAAGGTAGCGTTCATTTTCTCCGCCCGGATACATTTCAGGATCCCCGTCAGGCAAATCCTGGAAGGATGGTCCGCGGTCGTAGAAAATTTCCGTATCCGGTCCGCATGGTCCTGCCCCGATATCCCAAAAATTGTCCGCGATCGGAACGATATGATCTTCCGGCAAACCGACTTTTTCCTGCCAAATGCGTTTCGTATCTGTGTCTTCAGGATAGTAAGTGACATAAAGCAGTTCTGGATCGAACGCCAACCATTTTTCGTCAGTCAGGAATTCCCAAGCCCAAGGGATTGCTTCTTCTTTGAAGTAGTCCCCGATCGAGAAATTCCCCAACATTTCAAATAAAGTATGGTGTCTTGCGGTCACCCCGACATTTTCGATGTCGTTTGTACGGATGCTCTTTTGGGCATTGGTGATGCGCGGATTTTCAGGAATCAATGTGCCATCAAAATACTTTTTCAATGTCGCTACTCCTGAGTTGATCCATAATAGCGTAGGGTCGTTGACCGGTATCAGCGAAGCACTCGGTTCCACTTTCGACCCTTTTGTTGCCCAAAAATCAAGATACATTTGACGGATGTCACTGCTTGTCAGATTTTTCATTGTTACCTTCCTTTTCTCTTCATTATTTTTTTTGAGTGAACAAAAATAAAAAACATCCCACTGCATACAAGGACGAATCACGCGGTACCACCTTGTTTGCAATGAAATGTTTTGATCATTCATTACCTCTCGGATCCGTTAACGCTGGAAGCGATAGTATTTCTACTATAATTCACGCAAAGGGAGCATAAACGGATGCGTTTCCTTTCACCAAGCGGAAACTCTCTTTTGTTATCCATTTGTATATCCTCTGCTTCAATCAAAAACTAGTATAACCAAAATTACAGCCGCATGCAAGCTGTTCTTCAGAAAAGCGGAACAGGTTACATTTCTATGCGGATGGAACGTCTTGCACAGTAATATCCGGGTGCCAAAGGCTCTTGCTGCTTCTCGTTTAAAGCATCCGCATGGTTTTCATAATAAGTAGCATACGGCAGGAGTTTCTCCAATATATTCTCGGCTTGGATGGATATCCAACCACCCTTTACCAACAACCCGTCTTCGACAAGTTCCGGGCCCCAACCCATGTTCGCAATTTCCAGACCAAACATGTTCTTTTTGTAGAGATGACTGTCTTCCGGTTCAAACAGGTTGCGATGCAACTGATTGCCCCAACGGAAAAGTCTGCGGGTCGATGCCCCGCAGCAATATTCCCACTCATTGCTGGATAAAAGTCCCATGCCATCCTTCTCCAATTGCTTGCGTATCTCTGCATAGGTAGTCTGGCAAGGCGCGAAAACTGTGTATGAATCTAAATCTTCGTTCTGTCTCAGGAAGAAGGAGTCATTTTGAACCAGATGCGCCGGAAAATCCGCAAATACCGAAGATCCAGTTGCGCTCGGCATCAAAGCTTGATGAATGTCCTTTTCGTGTATACTGAACCAATCGCTCTGGCCTTCAAATTTCCCATTTATGACTGCATAATCCCCGACTTTCGTCATGCCCACATAATTCGGACTGACTTCCACCAATAAAGGCGGAATTTCTGTTGTCCGGAGTTGAGACATTTGACTGTTGACCAAATCTTCCAATTCTTCCAAATTATGAATTGGTCCGATTTTCTTCTTCATCCAATGATCGTCATGCAGAAACTCAGCGCCTTGAACCGAAAGCTTAAGACAATTTTCGATGGCAAGGTACATCTCTTTCCTGTCGGAGCTGATATCCAACGGGTCCAGGCCATTGATTCCGCTGTCCCATCCGAGGACTGCCTCCTTGTGCCCAGGCACAAAAACAAACGCCGCTCCGTTGATGTCCACTGTAAATGTCTCGGTCTTGATTCCGCCCATTTGATAATACACCGGCTGGATATTCGCGACAGGCAACAGGGGGTTCACAAAATAACGGACGACACTGCTGGCCAAAACAAGCTTGTGCTCCATCGGAATGTTCTTCCAGTTCGGATTCATCAATTGATCAAATAGTTCCATTATACCACTCTCTTCTTGTAGCTGTATTGGAAAACCAGTAACATGCTTTACTGTCAGTATAGCAGAATATTGATCCGGCGAGTAGCTTATTTCTTTTGCTGAGCCTACCGAATTTGGATGCGACTTTGATCGGAGCATTCTGCGCTGATTGATTTTCTGACAGCTGAAAAGTCCGCAGACAAATTATTCATTGTCTGCGGACTTTTCCCGGATTATTTTTCACTCATGAAAGTTTCCGGCCTTACATCTCCCATGCCGATCATCGGATCGATGCTCCCGTTGGAGATCTGTTCGATCGTCAATTGGTAGACGGGTAATATATTTGGGGACGCATTCTTTTCTGGCTTTTGGGTTGCGGGTTCTGCAGTTGTTTCGGTGATCGGTTCAGCAACTTCAATCCCGGTACCGGGCGCCTTCGCTTCCTTGTCCTTTGCAGACTCTTCCGCAGTGAAGACCTTGTCATTGTTCAGGTTGCGCTCCAGTTTTTCATGCAGCATCGTTTTCCGGATATCGCCAGTGCTTACGACTGCCGTTTCGAAAGCTTCATAATCCCCGCACAAAATCAATTTGCTTTTGCTCCTGGTGATGGCTGTGTAAAGCAGATTGCGGCGCAGCATCCGCCCGTACTGTTTCACCATCGGCAGAATGACCATCGTAAATTCGCTGCCCTGCGATTTATGGATGGAACAACAGTAAGCCAAAACAAACTTATTCCAATTGTTTCGATTGTAAGTGACTTCCACGGTATCGAACAGGATCGTGATCTGGTCGACCTTCTCTTCCGTTTCCTTGGCGAATTGGATGGCAGTGATTTCACCCATATCCCCATTAAAGACATTATTTTCCGGTTGGTTCACCAACTGAAGCACCTTGTCGCCTACCCGATAGACGACATCAAAAAAAGCGACTTCCCGTCTTTTCTTGTTCCCTTTTGGATTGAAGATCTCCTGCATCATCGTATTGATGGCATCAATGCCGGCAGCTCCTTTGTACATCGGCGCCAGAATCTGGATATCCTTTGCAGTGAACCCTTTTGACTTCGCCTTTTCGACGACTTGCCGGATCACCGGCTCGATCTGATGCGTTTGGCAAGGCAGAAACGAGCGGTCCGCTTGATTGTTGCGGAAATCGCGCGGGAGGATGCCGTTCTTGATTTCGTGCGCCAACGGGATGATCGATGAATCGCCGGATTGCCTGAATATCTCATTCAGCTCGACCTGCGGTAACGCTTTGCAGTTCAGAAGATCGAACAACACCTGGCCTGGACCGACTGAAGGCAATTGATCCTTATCCCCCACAAACAGCACTTGCATACCAGGCGGAACGGATTTCAAGAGTCGATGCATCAGCCACGTATCCACCATCGAAACTTCGTCGATGATCAACAGCTTGCCTTCCAACTCTTGCGTATAAAGTTCTTCGGATTCCTTTTCCTGGCCCGTCAAACCCAGCAAGCGATGGATCGTGCTGCCGGGCAGACCTGTCGTCTCCTGCATCCTTTTTGCGGCACGGCCGGTCGGAGCGGCAAGCAAAATCGGGAAAAGTCCGTCTTTGTAATCCTTAGGGTCTTCCGGCAGATCGTTCAATTCGGAGAACATGCGCACGATCCCTTTGAGAACGGTCGTTTTACCAGTACCGGGTCCACCTGTCAGGATGAAGAACGGTGAAAGCAAAGCTGCTTTTATCGCTTCGATTTGGGAGGCCCCATAGCGGATCTGCAGATTGGATTGCAGATTCTCGATTTCCAGATCCAAATTCACTCCCGGATAAGCAATTTTTGTTTTCCGTTTCAGCAGTCTGTCGATCGATGATGCGATGCCTTCTTCGGCGAAATAAAGGGACGGGATGGCAAAGCGGCTGTGATCCTCGACCACTTTCATGTCCATGACCATTTCCATCAACGCTTCGATTACTGGTGCATCTTCGATAATGAAGCGCCGGCTTTGTTCAAGCAAGTGGATTGTTCGCTCAAGCAAGACGGTCCCATCGACATAGGTATCTCCGTTCGACAGGCAAAGTTCCTGCAGCGTCGCTATCAGGCCACCTTTCAGACGGCTGCTGTGATCCGGAGCGAAGTTCAACTCCTCCGCCAGCTGATCGGCTTTCTTGAAGCCGATGCCTTCGATATCCTCGAGCAGTCGGTAAGGATTTTCATTTAGGACAGTCAGCGTTTCAGTGCGGTAGAAATGAAAGATATTCGCTGCCTGATTATTGGAGAAGCCATAGTTACCCAATGCGATCAGGATCTTCTCGGTTCCTTGCGTCTGCATCAGTACATCGCGCATCATTTCCCTTTTTTTGGGCGTCATGCCGCTGATGCTTTTCAGCGCTTCCGGGTCATCAAGGATGACGTCGACCGCTTCCTCGCCAAAAGTCTCGACGATTTTTTCAGCTGTCCGTTTACCGATTCCTGGGAAACGTTCCCCCGATAAGAATGCGATCAACCCGTTCTTGGAGGTTGGTTTTTCCTGCTGATAGGAAGTGGCTTGGAATTGGACACCGTATCTTGGGTGCTCCACGACCTCACCGAAAAAGCGGTAAGCTGTATCTTCGGTTATCTGCCCGAAGCTTCCCGTCACAACAATTTCATCCTGCTTTTGCGGGAGATTCGATTCATTGACTGAAATCAGCATGACTTTGTAGAAATTACTCGCGTTTTCAAAGAAAATCGCTTTGATTTCTCCGACGATATAGCCTTGTTCTGTATCCATCCGGATGATCCCCTCCCTTTTTTGACTATTCAGACTTGTTATAAGATTCCTTAAGAACGATACCACAATTCGCGGCCAAATTAAAGAGAGGCCGGAGAAAAAACCGGCCTCTCACTTATTCTTTTCCTCTAAATATACTGCAGGACACGGTCGGCTTGATATGCCTTGTCGATTGTGCCCCCACCTAAGCATTCCATCCCATCGTAAAACACAACAGCTTGGCCAGGTGTGATGGCACGGACCGGTTCCGCAAATTCTACACGAGCGGTCGTTTGGTCTTCGTTCAGATAGACAGTGACTGCCGTGTCTTGTTGGCGGTAGCGGAATTTAGCCGTACACGTGAAGACGGATGGCTTCTTGCCTTCGGATGTGAAATGGATATCGGTCGCATCAAGGCTGTCCGCATACAGATTCTCATGATGGTAACCTTGGCCCACGTAGAGCGTGTTGGTCGCCAGATCCTTGCCGATAACAAACCATGGATCATCGGATTCTCCGCCCCCGCCAATTCCCAGACCTTTTCTTTGCCCGATTGTATAATACATCAATCCCGCATGCTCACCCATCACATCGCCGCTCAATGTGACCATTTTCCCCGGAATTGCCGGCAGAAAATTCGTCAAGAATTCTTTGAAATTCTTCTCGCCGATGAAACAGATGCCTGTAGAATCTTTTTTCTTCGCTGTCGCCAAGCCTGCTTCTTCAGCAATGCGGCGCACTTCCGGCTTTTTGATTCCGCCCAGCGGAAACATCGTTTTGGATAGTTGCTCTTGTGATAGCTGATTCAGGAAATAGGTTTGGTCCTTGTTGTCGTCCACGCCTCTGAGCAGATGAGCGGTGCCGTCTTCATCACGGACGACTTGCGCATAGTGCCCTGTTGCGACATAATCCGCACCCAGTTCCATCGCATAATCCAAGAAAGCTTTGAATTTGATTTCCTTGTTGCACATGACATCCGGATTCGGCGTCCGGCCCTTCTTATATTCGTCCAGGAAATATTGGAAGACCTTATCCCAGTATTCCTTTTCGAAATTGACGGAATAATAAGGAATGCCGATCTGTTGTGCGACAGCCTGAACATCCTTGTAATCTTCCGTTGCCGTACAGAATCCGAATTCATCCGTATCATCCCAATTCTTCATGAAAATGCCGATGACGTCGTAACCTTGTTCCTTCAAAAGCAATGCTGTGACAGAAGAGTCAACACCACCGCTCATTCCGACCACCACGCGTATTTTTGAATTGTCTTGCATGCCTATCACACCCTTACTTGATTTGTGTATTTTCTCACTTCTTACATTATATAAGTAACATCCGATACAAAGAAACAGTTTACACCATCCTGGCGCATATTTCAAGCTTTCTTGCCTATCCGTAAACAAGCTGACTGTCACATCAGCCTAGCGATAAATATCAGTACAACTTGATGGATGGGATAGTAGGCATACCCGGCCCATTTTGGCAACGGTCTGACTGGGAAAGTGACCGGCAGAAGCAACGGAATGAACGCCAAGGCAGCGAACCCCTGCAATGATGGGAATTGCAGAGCATTCACCAATAAAAATAAAACAATTCCCGCTCCGACCTGTTTTTCAGCCAGCACATAAATTGTCCAGCCCATCAAAAAGCCGTATAAGCCATATTCCGTAAATTGGGCTAAAAAGATTGCCGGCAAGATGAACCGGTAGTCTTTGATCGATAAGGCAAAAAGAGCCAAAGTGAACAGGATATTGAAGACATTCCCTGTTTGTACGGTTATTGGCATGCTGATGACGCCGGTCAGCACCAAACGCAGCAGATATTTGCGGAAGTCACGCGTCTCCCTTACCCCTTTCACGGTTGTATACAAAAAACAGGGGAAGGCGATGCGTCCGACGACACGCAGAAAAAGTAATGAAGGGAACAGATAATAGCCGATGTGGTCGATCGTCATGGTGAGGATCGCGATCCATTTGATGAGCGCTGTCTTGTTGTTGTACGCCATTCCGTCACATCCGATCTTCTGAAATTATATGCGTTGCAAAAAAATCTTTCGCAACAAAGAAAACAAAGCAGAACACCTTGGAAGGAATTCTGCTTCATTTTCAGGGAGACTGTCGATCAGACTGTATAAGGTTTTGCATCCAAATTCAGGGTTGCCAAAGCTTGCTCGATGTCTTCGATGATATCATCCACGTTTTCAAGCCCTACCGAAAAGCGGATCAGGCCAGGTGTGATGCCTGCTGCCGCCAATTGTTCATCGGTCAGCTGTCTGTGGGTTGAACTTGCCGGATGGAGCACGCAAGTCCGGATGTCGGCCACATGGACTTCATTGGACGCCAGCTTCAGACTGTCCATGAATTTGATGGCATTTTCTCTGCTGCCTTCGATGGAGAGCGAAATGACGCCGCACGTTCCGAGCGGCAAATATTTATTCGCCAATTCGTGGTACTTGTCTCCTTCTAAGCCCGGATAATTCACAAATTCAACTTTTTCGGATTTTTTGAAATATTCAGCGACTTTCAAGGCATTGCTGCAATGTCTGTCCATCCTTACAGGGAGCGTTTCAAGCCCCAGATTCAACAAGAAGGCTGCGTTGGCGGTTGGGTATGCCCCCATATCCCTCATCATTTGTACCCGTGCTTTTGTGATATAAGCAGCGTTCTCAAAACTTTCCGTATAGACGATGCCATGATAGGACTCATCCGGTTCAGTGAATTCGGGGAAATTGCCGTTTTTCCAGTCAAAATTACCGCTGTCGACAATGACCCCGCCCATCTGCACTGCATGGCCATCCATGTATTTCGAAGTGGAATGGACCACGATATCCGCTCCAAACTCAAACGGTCTGCAAAGGTATGGAGTCGGGAACGTGTTGTCCACAATCAACGGCACGTTGTTTTTGTGCGCAATCGCTGCCCATTTTTCGATATCCAGAACTGATAAGGCTGGGTTTGCGATGGTTTCGCCAAATACGGCCTTCGTATTCGGTTTGAACATTTTTTGGATTTCTTCCTCGGGCAGTTCCTGATCGACAAAGGTGCATTCGATCCCGAAACGCTTCAAGGTTACGGCAAACAGATTGATGGTTCCGCCATAAATGGAGGCGGTGCTGATGAAATGATCGCCTTCCTTCAGGATGTTCATCAAGCTGATCATAGTGGCTGCCTGCCCGGAAGTTGTGCACAAAGCCCCCACGCCACCCTCCATCGCCGCAATTTTCTCTTCCACAGCTGCAACAGTAGGATTTGAGATGCGCGAATACATGTGTCCGGCAGCCGTCAAATCGAATAATTTTCCGATATGTTCCGTCGAGTCATATCTGTAAGTGGTGCTTTGGTAGATCGGGAGCGCGCTTGGCTCTCCGTTCCCTGGGTGGTACCCTTCGTGTAAACATTGTGTTTCGATTCTCATTATTGAACCTCCTCATTAAGATAGCGCTCATAATCTCATATATATTTAACATTTTACCACAATTCCAAAAAGCTTTGTAGAGATATTGAAGCTAAATCGAAAGATCCATGATGGGCAAAATCCCGTGCTTGAAAATGAAAAAAAAAGACAGAGATTATCTGTCTTCCTGACTTGCTATTCTTCTATGAACTGCACCGTTCCGTTTTCAAAGGATTTGATTCGCGCCAATGAATAGACATCCATGCCTTGTTCTTCCAGAATTTTTCTGCCTTTTTGGAATGATTTTTCGATGACGATACCGACACCGGCGATCTCCGCTCCGGCTTGGTTACAGATCTCCATCAAACCGTTGGTTGCCTGTCCGTTCGCCAAAAAGTCGTCGATGATCAGCACATTGTCTTCCGCATCCAAATAGTTTTTGGAGATTGTGATTTCGTTTGTTACATCCTTTGTGAAGGAATAGACAGTGGCCGAATACAGATTGTCTTTCATCGTCAGACTCTTTTGCTTTCTTGCAAAAACAACTTTCACTCCCAACGCCAAACCTGTGAATACCGCAGGCACGATGCCGGATGTCTCCACCGTCAGAATCTTGGTGATTTTTTTGTCGGCAAAATACCTTGCAAATTCATCTCCCATTTGTTGCATCAATACCGGGTCGATCTGATGGTTCAAGAAATTGTCCACCTTCAACACGTTGTCCCCCAACACAATGCCATCCTTCAATATGCGCTCTTCAAGCAATTTCATAAAAAATCCTCCCTGATTCCATTCCGTTTTATCTATCAGCCGCTTGCCACAGCCGGCCAGCAGGCTTTATTTCCATCAACAAATAACAATAAAACAATACAGATAATCTTCGTTTTTGTCAACCATCCCTAAGGCTTATCATCCGTTGGGGCAAGCATCCTCCCCCAAAAAACGAACATAATTTGATTCGGACTGTATTTTATCCGCAGAAGAAAAAACGAGAAGGATCCGTCCTTGCGGATCCTTCTCGTTTTTAGAGGTACCCAGTTGGGCTTCCATAGTCTTTAGTCTACGTAAACTTCAGAACCTTTGTTCATCCAAGAGTAAAGCAAACCGATGATCAATCCGCCGCCGATGTAATTCCCGATCATAGCGAAGAACCAGTTCGTCAGTACGCTGCCGACCGTCATCCCTGGCAAAGCGCCGCCGAATGCGAAGAACGCAAGGCTGAAGGAAGAGAAGTTGGCGATAACGTGCTCAAAGCCTAAGAAGGCAAAGATGAAGATGATGAAAATGGTCGAATAAAGCTTGCCCGCGTCATCCTTCATATGGGCGCTCACAAATACAGTCGTATTCACGATGACGTTCGCGAAGATACCTTCTGCTACCATCTGAACAGGTGTTTTGAGCAATTTGCCTTCAACTGCATGGAACAGGAAGTGCTCAGCCGGCAAATCTTGGAAAATATTCGTGAATGACATGACGAATGAAGCGACTGCGCCTCCGATTAGGTTGAAAAGGATACAAGCGAATAAAATTGCTAAAGCTCTTTTTGGTGCCAACACCTTGCGGTAAACAGCTGCCGTCATGTACATCATATTGGATGTACCCAATTCTGTGTTCATGTAATTGATCATGACCAAAGACCATGCAAACATGAATGAATAGAAAAATTTCCCGCTACCTGGCAGCATATGTTCTGCTTTTTCAGCGACCATAACAGCGATTGATGTACCCAACGTCAAAAACATACCGGCAAGCATACATCTGATGAAATATTTTACTTGCGAAGTCTCAAATAAATTTGACTTCTTTAGGGCGCTTTTATCAACAGTAGTCATGGCTGCGCCTTGATATTTTTGTTCCACTTTCTTCATCTCCCGAATTGTTTGTGCGATTCTGAATAAGTATATCATATTTCATAGGAATTGGAATGAAAAAAACAGCGTTTAATGTAATAATATTAACGCATTTATAGTGTGCAGTGTTTTTTTTTGTGCACATGGATCC
>OBMA010001946.1_pt1 | contig 12340 bp, 10 predicted proteins | sample 1539141 | NCBI WGS metagenome assembly OBMA01 (sample SAMEA3991484, study PRJEB22521) | metagenome | biome: anthropogenic terrestrial biome; feature: sewage plant; material: raw primary sludge | place: Sweden | collected 2012-09-26 | reverse complement strand
ATTCGTATGAATTGTTCTTTCGAATGGACCGAACAGATTCAGCATTCGCTAAAACTTTTTATTAAAACGATTCAGTTGGTGATGTCGGATGAAGCGGCTTTGGACAAATAGCTTTTCCGATACTGACTCGGTGTTTCGCCAAACATCTTTTTAAAAGCGCGAATAAAATTGGTGGCTTCTTCATAACCCACCAGATCTGCAACGTTCTGAATAGTATATTGTGGTTGTTGCAGTAACTTCCTGGCTTGACTAAAACGTACCTCAGCCAAAATCTGCAAGAACGTCGTTCCTTGTGCCTGTAAATGTCGCTTGATGGTTCGTTCAGACATATTCAAGCGTTGCGCAATTAAAGGAAGTGTTGGATAACCATTGCTTGAGTTATAAAGTAGTTCAGATTTAATACTTTTTTGCAGATCCCGCGTTGTTTCTTTGACTAATTTAAGTTTGTCATTTTCGCAATACAATAATGCCTGCTGGAATGCGACTTGATCAGCATTAGGATTTTTACAATGCAGATATTGCTTGGGAAAACGCAAACCATTGCGTTGCTGATTAAAATGAATCTTGATTTGGGAGAGATCGATACGTTTATAATTCTGTGCATCGGACCAATCGACAAAGACCTCACAACGTTCAACAATTTTTTTAGAAAATAGACCAAGAAAATGAATTGCGCCAAACAGCAAACTCTCAATCAGAAAGTGTCGTAATTGATCAGATTGCTGCTCATTGCCAAATTTAACCGGATGTACACCATCCAAATAGACATAGACAAAGTCTTCATCAATATACGATTCAGGGGTAAAGTTCTGGATTCGTGTACAGAAATACTGTTGGCACAGCGTTAATGCAGTTTCAACATCCGTACAACTCAGAAATGCAAAACCTAAGGCTCCATGCGAAGTGGGACGTAATTTAAAACCATATTCAATGCCCAGACGCGGATTTCCCGTCAGCCTTAAAGCATTCACCACCAGCTTTGACCATTGATGCGCACTCATTTTGGCATCGGCTTGTTTCATTTCTGTGAGCATTAATCCTGTACCAGCCAAAACTGTTTCAGTATCAATCGCATAATCATGCACAATTTCTAATAATAGATGTGCATAAGAAACAGAGATGGTTTCTTGAAACAATCCAAAAGGATCTCGCATCGCACATCCCCTGTCCTAAAATGATCATCAATATGGCATAGTCACACCTATTGTGCGAGTGTTTTATTCGAAATAATGACTGCAATCAATCAACCATCGCAGAATGAGGAAGCGCTTCAATGACCACCATGACGCTTGATCAACAGCAGTCTATTTATGTTCTCACCTTAACCAATGGCGATCAGGACAATGCCTTAAATCAAGATGTGCTAAATGAATATATCGAGATCTTTGATGAAATCGAGTGTCATTCGCACAATGCTTGCCTAGTCATTCAAAGCGACCATCCCAAAACATTTTGCAATGGCTTAGACCTCGCATGGTTAATGCAACAATCCATGCAAGATAAAAAAGCCTTTACCTTACAACTGGAAAATATGCTGCTGCGCTTGGCTTTGCTTAATCTACCTGTCATTGCGGAAATTAACGGCAATGCTTATGCTGGTGGTGCAATCTTGGCATCTGCATGTGATTTTCGCTTGATGCGGGCAGATAAAGGACGTTTTTGCTTTCCCGAAGTCAAACTCACTATTCCTTTCACTGACTGTATTGCAGAGATTGTGCAGCTCATTCCCAATCAACATGCGATCTGGGAGATGTCATTAACAGGCAAATCTATGACAGGGATTGAGTGCTTAGACGCACATGTGGTTCATCAGATTCACCCTGCCGAATCATTAAATAATGAAGTATTTAAGTTTGCTGAAGAGATGTCACAAAAGCATCGCCAAACCTATGCCGTAATCAAACGTCAGTTACGCCATCGCATTGTTGAAATTGCCAAACAACGACAGCTATACAATCCAGAAAAATTTGCACATCCTTTTATGATTTAAATCAGCTTTTATAACAACTCGAATATAGGACATCTACATGAGTAATATGCAAGGAAAAACTATTTTTATTACTGGTGGCAGCCGAGGAATTGGCAGAGCCATTGCGCTGAAAGCAGCACAAGCTGGGGCAAATGTTGTCATTGCAGCAAAAACTGAAGTGGAAACAGCGAAATTAACGGGCACAATTTATAGCGTCGCCGAAGAGATTGATGCTGCTGGCGGCAAAGCTCTGCCCATACTTTTAGATGTGCGAGATGAACAGCAGATTCATGCTGCCATGCAACAAGCAGCCAGGAACTTTGGTGGTATTGATGTATTAATAAACAATGCAGGTGCAATTGCACTCACAGGTGTCGAAGCCACTTCCTTAAAACAATATGACCTGATCCAAACCATTAACCACCGTGCGACCTTTATTTGTGCGCAGGCCGCTTTGCCCTATCTCAAACAAGCACAACATCCGCATATTTTAAGCTTATCGCCACCTGTAAATATGTCGCCTAAATGGTTAGGCATGCTCTCGCCTTATGCCTTGTCTAAGTATGGTATGACGATTCTGACTTTAGGTATGGCAAAGGAATTTCAGCATTATGGAATTTCCTGTAACACGCTTTGGCCTGAGACCTATATTGCAACGGCAGCTGTTTCGAAAAACCTAGGTGAGGAAAATACCTTACAGGTCAGTCGTAAACCTGAAATTATGGCAGATGCGGCTTATGCGATTTATACCACCGCCAAAGGTGAACTTACGGGACAAAGCCTCACCGATGAACAGGCCTTAGCCAGAATTGGCATTACGGATTTTTCTAAATATGCTTGTGTTGATGGTCATACACAACTACAAAAAGATTTCTTTCTGGATTGATTTAAACTGAAAATTTATAGCACTTTGTCAAAATGATTAAAAGCAGTTGTACGATGACTGCTTTTAATCCTCATCGTGTTATTCAATGAATAATTTCAACTTTAAACCGACCTAAATCCAAAAAATTGATCTGTACACACAAAAATTATGATTTAAAAATACAGAGCAATACCAGCATGATTTAAATATGACACATTATTCAGCACACTCTTAGTGCAAATATATATTCAAGCACATATAAAAGTATTGTGACAAAAATTGTCTTACACTTTCCATAGATTACATTATATTTCCACTTTATCCATTCGTTAGTTTTTTAATCAAATACCACATCAATCTTTCTAAAAAAGATAAAATAATGACTTTTTACTGACACATAGCAGACAGTTATAAAAAATTATTATCAGATTTCAAATGTATAATTTAACCAATTTTTTACCAAATTTAATTTTCCACTTCTTGTAAACCCTTACTTATTTCATGCTATATTATGGCAGGAAAGATATTATATTGGATGTTTAATGGAATGGTTAGTATACGTCCAATCTTATTAATAACGAACTTTAATTTGCAAATTTCTGGAAAAAAGATACTTAGATCACTTAATTTAGAAATTTTTGATAAAGAGATTACTATTCTTATGGGGCCATCAGGCACGGGCAAATCGACTTTACTAAGAACCTTGGCAGGTTTAAATCAATCTAATCCGCAGATTAAAATTTCTGGGGATATTTTATATCAAGACAAAAATCTATTTAATACTTTAGAAAAGCCTGTGCTCGTACAACAAAAATTAATTCATTTAACCAATACCGTAAAAGAAAATATTTTATCTCACTTGCCGAATCGTTCAGAACTTGAATTGCCTGAGCAGATGAGTCTTATTCAACAAATAGCACAGGATTATGATCAAGCTTGGATATTAGACAATCTGAATCGCTCTACTGCAACTTTGGAGCGTTATCAATCCAAGATTTTAGCGATTCTGTATACCATGTTATCTCACCCTACCCTATTAATGTTAGATGAACCGACAACAGGGTTAACAGATCAGGAAGCAACGCTTGTACATGACTTAATCAGAACAATAGCGAAAACTACACCTATTTTAATCGTTTCTCATCATATTCAACGATCAAAAAAATTAGCAAATAGAGTGGCATTATTGGCAAATGGATGTATTCAGGAAGAAAATTTTACTGAAAACTTCTTTAATCACCCTAAAAATGAAATCACTAAACAATTTTTAAAAACAGGTTCTTGTGCTGAACTTTCAATGCAGGAGCTGGATCAGTTAGAACAGAAAGTTTTTGATCCGCAATCCGCAATTATACCACAAAATGATGATTTAAATCAACAGGATATTACTGAAATCATCAATGATTATGATGCTGAATCCATTTTACTCAGCACAGACCCAGCACTCACTTTTCTTGACCATCATCCACAGGCTAGAAGCCAAGCACGCGGCCCCAAAGGCTTTGTCTGGTTAATTCGAGGGCGATTGGCTGGGACACCTTGCCCAGGTATTGTCAGAGAAACCATGCTGGATTTACGTTATTTAAAAGATGCAGGGATTACTGAATTAATTTCTTTAACTGAAGAAATATTTAATCCAATGAAAGCCAAAGCTTTAGGCATCGATGTTTCTCATTTTCCAATAGTGGATATGTCAGCTCCATCCTTAAAAGATGCGCAATGTTTTTGTCAAAATTTAGATCAGAAAATAGCACAACAAAAAACCATTGCGATTCACTGCAAAGCAGGATTAGGCAGAACAGGCACAATGTTGGCTGCTTATTATTTATGGAAAGCGCCCACAGAAACAACAGCTCAACAGGCGATAGATTATATTCGATCATTGAATCATCAAATGATTCAATCTCAGCAACAAATTAACTTTTTATACGATTTTTCAGCACATCTGAAAAAAGCACATTAATTTTAATGTGTAAATAAGCAAAACCAAGACCAGCCATTAAGGGGAAAAAAATGTTAGATGATGCTTTACAACGTGCCATGACCAATGTTCCAGACTGTTTAGCCGCAGGATTTGTCGACTTAACTTCGGGCATGATTTTAAGTATTAAAACCGTGGATTCACATCCATCAGAAGTGTTTGACTTTTTAGCTGCTGCAACAGCGGATTTATTTCAGGGACCAAATGTTGTTGCAATTGAAAAGATTTTTAAAAAATCACGCGGTTTAATGGATGAAGATAATTATCATTATTTTCAGGAAATTATTGTCAATAGTGAAAACTTGATCCACGTTTTTATTCGTACCAAAGACCAAAATGAAATTGTTTGTTTCGTCTGCCGCAAAGGTGCAAATTTAGGTATGGTGCTGACCAAAGCACGTATTGCATTACCTGCAATTGAAAAGGCATTTCATGCTTAATTAGTTTGTCAGTGATGGTCATAAGGAAAGAGATGCTTTGCTTATGACCACATATATTCCCGATAGACAGGATAATGGGTGTAGAAATGGATATTCAATATGCAGGACATACTGTTCAATGTAAGTCTAATGAAACGCTTTTAGCGTGTTTTTTACGTTCGGGATTACCCATCGATTTTTCTTGTAAAAGTGGTGTCTGTCATCGCTGTATGGTGAAATGTACCTCAGGCGAAATCCCAGAAGCCGCCAGTAAAAAACTACCTATCACCCACCAAGGGCAAAATTATCTTTTATCTTGCCAATGTATCCCAACCACAAACATGCAGCTCGTTGCGAAAACCAGCGAAGATATTGTGACGCAATGTGTGGTCTCCGCATGCTCACAAACCTCACCACAGATATGGCAATTAGATTGCGAAGCCTATCGAGACCTGAGCTACCAAACAGGACAGCTTATTATCATCATGGACTTGGCGCGCACCTATTCAATTTTAGGAACGCTAATTAGTGATCCAGAAATGGGCACATCTTTATCTATTGAAATTCAATCACATGACCTGAGCAGCATTGAACAGCAAGGTTTAAATATTGAGGGCACTGATTTTTACCTCAAAGGCCCATTATCGCCTCCCACAACAGCACCATCAGAAAGACTTCAACCCAATCCTACTTTATGGAAGCAATTGGGAGGAGATGAAAAAATACGTGAGATTCTCACCACGTTTTATCAAAAAGTCTATGCAGATTCGCAACTTGCACCTTTTTTTGAACGTGTAACAATGGAACGAATTATTGGCAAACAGTTTGCCTTTTTAAAAGAAAATATTGTTGGAGAGCAAGTTTATTTTGGTGAGCAGCCAAGAAACTCGCATCACTGGATGGTGATTTCTGATTCATTATTTCAACATCGAATTGATTTAATGCGCCAATCGCTACAAGAACATTCTATTCCTCAAACATTAATTCAACAGTTTGAAATGTATGAACTTCAATTTAAAGAAGAGATTGTAAAGTCCCAAGCTTGGTTAAAGCAGGTTGGCGATTTATTTGTTGATACAGAAAAATATGAAGAATGTCGCCTAGATGAAGCAACCGTTTGTGATTATTGCGGCGCAGAAATTGCCAAACACACTTTGGTCAGATTTCATACCCGAATTGGTAAATTGGCATGTCAAAACTGTTCTGGGCATAAGCATTTATAATGCAATAGTTGATATACACTATTCGCAATAGGCTGAATAAATAATGATCAAACGCACACCATTTTTGGGGACTTAAATGACTCAACACTTTTCAAAAACTGCAATGATTTATATTGAAAAAACATTGCGTGAATGTGAACAATGTATTGGTTTTTCAGGGGCAGCTTTATCCAATCCCGATGGGCTGGTTCTTGCCATGCACGGTCAAATTTCTGGTGATGAAGCAGCAGCTTGCGCATCTAGCCTATTTGTCGAGTCAACCACTGCCTTGAGCTATATTGAAGAGTCTGAACCGAAAATCATGTTAATCTGGACAGCAAATAAATTACTTGCCTTACATCAACTTAAAGATGGCAGTATCTTTTTAATTACATCGACCGAAAAGAATAGCTATAACACGGTACTTAAATTTAGCCTGCAAACCGCGAGGAATTTAGATACGGCATTAGGGGTTATGGGCTAGGACGATTTCACCTTTTTACTGTCACAAAACGAAATACGGTTTGCCAAAATATTAAGCATGTCATTATAAGTTTGCATGCTAAACTATGCCTTGGTTTGAAAAAGGATCGTCTTGACTATGCAGTTTGTTCATCTCGGTATACATACAGAATTTTCGATTACCGAATCGATTGTTCGCATACCCGATTTGGTCAAAGTTGCTGCTGCAGAAGAAATGCCTGCGCTTGCCATCACCGATTTGTCCAACCTGCATGCGGCGATAAAATTTTACGGCGCATGTCTGGGTAAAGGCATCAAGCCTATTATGGGCAGTGTCATTCGCCTGAATGATGCCGAACATCGCGCAACTTTGCTTGCCATGAGTAACAAGGGATGGCGAAATCTCACGGAAATTGTGTCGCGTGGTTTTATTGAGGGACAACAACTCAGCACACCCTGCATACAAAAAGAATGGATACTCGAACAGGCGCAAGACCTGATCATTCTGCTGGGTCAGCACAGTGATGTTGGCAAGATGCTCTGCTCATCCAACCCACAGAAAGCTGAACCGTTACTGGAAGCGTGGATTGAAAAATTTGGCGACCGTGTTTATTTAGCCCTGACCCGTACCGAACGTGTTGGCGAAGAGGATTTTATCCTACAGGCTGCAAAACTTGCCGCAAAATATCAAATTGGTGTGGTGGCACACAACGATGTGCATTTTATTGAGCAGGACGATTTTGAGGCGCATGAAGCCCGTGTATGTATTGCCGATGGTTATGTCCTAAGTGACGACAAACGCCCCAAACCCTACAGCCCTGAACAATATTTTAAAACGGCCGAGCAAATGTCTGAACTATTTTCAGACATTCCAAGTGCCCTGGAAAACACCTACGAGATTGCGAAACGCTGCAATGTCAGCTTACAGTTGGGTACTTATTTCCTACCTGACTTCCCAATTCCAGATGGCTATACCATTGACACCTATTTTGAGCATTTGTCGCGTACAGGTCTGGAAGAACGTCTAAATCATCTTTACCCAGTTGAAAAACGTGGTGAAGACTGGGCAGAGGTTCGCCAGCCCTACGATGAGCGAATCAAGTATGAAGTCGACATTATCCTGAAAATGGGATTCCCAGGCTACTTCCTGATCGTCATGGACTTTATCCAGTGGGCAAAAAATAATGGCGTACCTGTGGGGCCTGGTCGTGGTTCAGGTGCAGGTTCACTGGTTGCTTATAGCTTAAAGATTACCGACCTTGACCCACTGCGTTATGATCTACTGTTTGAACGTTTCCTTAATCCAGAACGTGTCTCCATGCCCGATTTTGACGTGGATTTCTGCATTGCAGGCCGTGACCGTGTAATTGAGTATGTGGCACAGCATTATGGTCGTGAAGCGGTTTCACAGATTGCAACATTCGGTACTATGGCAGCCAAAGGTGCGATTCGTGATGTTGCCCGTGTACTGGGCAAGTCTTATGGTCTGGCTGACCGTATTTCCAAAATGGTGCCAACCAAACCGCTGGGTGTGGATTTAAAGCAAGCGATTGAAATGGAGCCGCAGCTCAAGGATATCGTCACCAATCCATCCAACCCAGATCATGATGATGCCGCCGAAATCTGGGAAATGGCGCTCAAGCTTGAGGGCATTACCCGTAACACAGGTAAGCATGCGGGCGGTGTGGTCATCGCACCAGGTAAAATTACTGATTATTCCGCGGTGCTATGTGATGCTGATGGCACTAACCGCGTTGCACAATATGATAAAGATGACGTTGAAGCTGCAGGTCTGGTTAAATTTGACTTCTTAGGTTTGCGTAACCTGACCGTTATTGAGGATGCCGTTCAGAATATTAATAAAAGAATCAAGTCAGATACCCCACTCGACATTGCCAATGTTGAACTGGATGACAAAGATGCCTATCTGGTTTTTGCCGAGGCAAACACCACTGCGGTATTCCAGTTTGAATCCGTGGGCATGAAAAAGATGCTCAAGGAAGCCAGACCGAGCAAGTTTGAAGAGATTATCGCGTTCGTTTCCCTATACCGTCCTGGCCCGATGGACCTGATTCCAGACTTTATCCACCGTATGCATGGTGGCGAGTTTGAATATCTGCATCCATTGCTTGAAAGTGTATTGGAACCCACTTATGGCATCATGGTGTATCAGGAACAGGTCATGCAGGCAGCACAGTTCTGTGCAGGCTATACGCTGGGTGGCGCGGACCTGCTGCGTCGCGCCATGGGTAAAAAGAAACCCGAGGAAATGGTCAAACAGCGCCAGATCTTTATTGAAGGTGCTGCCAAGAAAGATATTGATGAGGCAACCGCGAACCATATCTTTGACTATATGGAAAAGTTTGCTGGCTATGGTTTTAACAAATCACACGCCGCAGCCTATGCATTGGTTGCCTATCATACAGCATGGTTAAAGGCACATTACCCTGCCGAATTTATGGCGGCGGTATTATCATCGGAAATGCAGAACACTGACAGCATTGTATTCCTGATCGATGACTGCCGTAACAACAAACTCGACGTATTGCCACCCTCTGTCAATATGTCGCTATACCATTTCCATGCCAGTGATGAACGCACCATTGTTTATGGGTTGGGTGCAATCAAGGGTGTGGGCGAACAGGCAATGCAGTCGGTGATTGATTCACGCATCAAGGAAGGCCCGTATAAAGACCTGTTTGATTTCTGCCATCGTATTGACCTGAAAAAAATCAATAAACGCACACTTGAAGCCTTGATCCGTGCAGGTGCGCTGGATTGTCTGGGCATTGAACGTTCCAGCCTGATGGCACAGCTTCCAGAAGCGGTCCAGGCGGCTGAACAGGCACGTAGCAACCGTGAAACGGGAATTATGGACCTGTTTGGTGAGGTTGAGGAAGTTCAGCGTAAACCAGCCAAACCTGTCAAACCGTGGTCAGATGAAGTCCGTTTAAAAGGTGAAAAAGATACGCTGGGCCTGTATTTAACAGGTCACCCGATTGATACCTATCGTGCTGAACTCAAGCAATTTGTTTCTGTAAAACTAAACGAACTGACGCCAACAAGACGGGGTGTCACCAGCATTTTTGCGGGTCTGGTGGTGGATATTGCCAACTTCCCGAACCGTATTATGATTACCCTGGATGATGGCACTGCTCGTGTTGAAATCAGCTGCAATCATGAACGTTTCCAGCGCCATAAAGACATTATCAAACTGGAACAGGTGGTGGTGATTGAGGGTGAGATTTATGAACGTGAGGGCTTTGACCGCCCGATGGCACGTTTAAGCAAGGCATTTAATTTAAATGAAATACGGCAAAAACGGGCACAGAACATTCAGATTCGCCTGGCACATGACCTGATGGGTAAATCTTTGGCAAAAGAGCTGCAAGGCATGCTTTTGCCTTACTGCAACATTGATATGTGTCAGCATATTGGGGTGAAAATCCAGCTTGAGCAAAGTTTTGCAAGCGCTGAACTTTTGCTGGGCGCACAATGGAAAGTTGCCCCACTTGACGAGCTACTCGCTAAACTGCGTGACTATTTCGGCAAGGATGCGATTTACATCGAATATCAGGTCAAGTCTAAAGCTGCCAAAGCGGTTGAAACGCCAAAAGTTGCGGTTGTTGCGCCACCTCCTGACAATATGTCAATGGACGAAGCTTTAGACCTCTATCAAGCCGAAGTCTCCCAATATTCTTAATTTTGGATAATCTATGAACCTGTTTGACCAAAATCAAGTGTCCAAACATTTGGATCATGTGCGTATTGTGATGGTGAACACCACGCTACCCGCCAATATCGGCAGTGCCTTACGTGCCATGAAAACCATGGGACTTTCCAAGCTTGTGCTTGTTGCACCAAAGACATATCCGCATCCTGACATTGATGCCCTTGCTGCAGGCGCACAGGATTTAATTGAGCAGATTGAAATTGTGGAAACGCTGGAACAGGCCATTCAGGACTGCCATCTGGTTTTTGGAACCAGTGCCCGTAGCCGAACCATTCCGTGGCCACTACTCGATGTTCGCCCTGCGGCTAAAGAAGCCTTGCAGGCAGCCAGCCAACAACAAAATATAGCGATTGTGTTTGGCCGTGAAGATCGTGGACTCACCAATGAAGAATTGGCCCTTGCCAATTACCACCTGACCATTCCAGTCAATCCTGAGTATGGTGTGTTAAATGTGGCGCAGGCCATTCAGGTGGTATGCTATGAACTGCGTATGGCTGCCCTTGAACAAAATGCACCCGCTACGCAAACACCTGATGACCACATGCAGCTCAAGCAACAACAAAGCATGCAGTGGGATGAGCCTTTGGTCACGCAGCAGCAAATGCAAGAGTTTTATCCCCATTTGGAAAAAATGCTGACTGAAATTGAGTTTTTAGACCCAACTAATCCCCGTTTACTGCCGTTACGCTTGCGCCGTTTATTCGGAAGGATACAATTAGATCGTATGGAATATCATTTGTTACGTGGAATCTTTAGCCGCGTACAGGCCTTAGCCAATGGTTCATGGAAAAAAACAACGGAGGATCATTCCAATGATTAAACAGCTTAAAGAAGACATTCAGGCTGTATTTGCACGTGATCCTGCTGCACGCAATACGCTGGAAGTCCTCACCACCTATCCTGGGATTCATGCTTTGATCATGCATCGTATGGCCCATGAACTATGGAAAAAGGAATATAAGGGAAGCGCTCGCCTGCTTTCCTCTTTTAGCCGCTTTGCAACAGGTATTGAGATTCACCCAGGTGCAAAAATTGGCAAACGTTTTTTTATCGATCATGGCATGGGTGTGGTGATTGGTGAAACTGCCGAAATTGGTGATGATGTCACGCTTTATCATGGTGTTACGCTTGGCGGTACCACTTGGAATAAAGGCAAGCGCCACCCCACGCTTGAAGATGGTGTGGTGGTGGGCGCAGGTGCTAAAATTCTTGGACCATTTACCGTCCATAAAGGGGCAAAAGTCGGTTCAAATGCGGTGGTAACCAAAGAAGTTCCTGAGGGCGTAACCGCCGTTGGCAACCCTGCACGATACATTTTCAAGGATAAAACCCAGATTGAGCAGGACGAGGCACGCCGCCGTGATTATGCTGAAAGCATCGGTTTCCAGCCTTATGCCACCACTCAGGAGCAAACAGACCCTTTACTGGAAGGTATTCGGGTGTTACTGGATCGAATGCAGCAAAATGAAAAGCGCATGAATGTTCTATGCCAGCGTCTTTCTTTACTTGACCCGACCTATAAAGGTCAGAAAGCAACCACTCAACCTTTTAGCAAGGAAGAGCTAAAAATTATTGAGGAAGTTAGGCGTGAATGTGAAGCCCAAACCAAAACATCTGCCACATAATAAGAGATAGGTATCAATAGGCCTTATTTTTGACATCCTCCCCGACCTAAAGGAGGGGGATTCCTACTGCTAGATGGCAATGTC
>OBMA010001933.1_pt1 | contig 12382 bp, 10 predicted proteins | sample 1539141 | NCBI WGS metagenome assembly OBMA01 (sample SAMEA3991484, study PRJEB22521) | metagenome | biome: anthropogenic terrestrial biome; feature: sewage plant; material: raw primary sludge | place: Sweden | collected 2012-09-26 | reverse complement strand
CATTCCATAGAGCATCCATCTCCCCCAAAGTCATATCCTTTAGTGGTTTACCTATCTTGATACTATGGTCCTCTATATAATTGAAGCGACTAATAAACTTATGATTAGTCATTTCCAGTGCCGTATCAGGGTTTAAATGATACAATCTGCCTGCATTTATAAGACTGAAAATAAAATCTCCGAACTCTTCCATAGAACGTTCTTTGTTTTCTTTTCTCAACTCAACTTCAAGTTCGCCAAGTTCTTCTTTCACTTTTGCCCAGACATCACCTTTATCCTCCCAATCAAATCCAACATTACGAGCTTTGTCTTGTACACGATATGCCTTTATTAGAGTAGGAAGAGACTCTGGCACACCGGATAAGACTCTATTGTTTCCATCCTTTTCTTTCAACTTTAGTTGTTCCCAATTTTCAGATACAGTCTTTGAATCCTCGGCTTTTGCGTTGCCATACACATGCGGATGGCGGTAAATCAATTTATCAGTAAGTTGCTGACAAACATCAGCTATATCAAAATCGCCTGTTTCGCTACCGATCTTTGCATAAAAACAAACATGCAACAATACATCGCCGAGCTCTTTACATATATTCTTTTTATCATTTTTCAGTAAAGCATCGCAAAGTTCATAAGTCTCCTCTATTGTGTTTGCCCTAAGACTTTCATTTGTCTGTTTCTTATCCCAAGGGCATTTTACTCTTAATGTATCTAGAACATCCAACAAACGTCCGAATGCCTCTAGTTTTTCTTCTTTTGTATGCATATTAAGTTATTTCTTTCTGCAAAAGTAGGTAAATTCCGCGAATTTTAGTAATTTTGCACAGATTTTTATCAAAATATAATCATTATAACTTCACAGACAATTAAAATATTAATATAAAATGGAATTAGCTTCTAAATATGACCCACGGGCAGTGGAGTCTAAATTGTATCAGTATTGGCTTGACAACAAGCTTTTCAGTTCAAAACCAGACGGACGTGAACCTTACACCATTGTCATTCCTCCCCCTAACGTGACTGGTGTCTTACATATGGGGCACATGCTGAACAATACAATTCAGGATATTCTGGTTCGCCGTGCCCGCATGGAAGGTAAGAATGCTTGTTGGGTACCAGGAACTGATCATGCATCTATTGCAACAGAGGCTAAAGTCGTTAACAAATTAGCGGAACAAGGAATAAAGAAAACAGATCTTACACGCGATGAATTCCTAAATCATGCGTGGGATTGGACAAATGAACATGGCGGAATTATTCTAAAGCAACTTCGCAAATTAGGTGCAAGTTGTGACTGGGACCGTACTGCTTTTACGATGGATGAAACACGTAGCAAAAGTGTTATTCATGTTTTCTGTGAATTATATAAGAAAGGACTTATTTACCGTGGCGCCCGCATGGTTAACTGGGACCCTAAGGCAAAAACAGCTCTTAGTGACGAAGAAGTTATATATAAGGAAGAACATTCAAAACTATACTATCTGAAATACATGGTTGTGGAAGAGCCTGGCAAGTATGCTGTTGTTGCTACAACACGACCAGAGACCATTATGGGTGACTCTGCTATGTGTATTAACCCTAACGACCCAAAGAACCAATGGTTGAAAGGCAAACACGTCATTGTGCCTTTGGTAAATCGTGAGATTCCTGTAATTGAAGATGATTATGTAGATATTGAATTCGGTACAGGTTGCCTAAAAGTTACTCCTGCACATGATATCAATGACCACGCATTAGGTCTTAAACACAATCTTGAGACTATAGACATATTCAATGACAATGGAACGATAAGCAAAGCTGCCGGATTGTATGTAGGCGAGGATCGCTTTGATGTACGTAATAAAATTGCAAAGGATCTTACTGCAGCTGGACTGATGGAGAAAATTGAAGACTATGACAACAAAGTAGGTTTTTCAGAACGCACTAATGTACCTATAGAACCAAAGTTGTCTACTCAATGGTTTCTTAAGATGCAGCATTTTGCAGACATCGCCCTACCTCCTGTTATGGATGATGAAATTCAATTTTATCCGGCAAAATATAAAAACACATACCGCCACTGGTTGGAAAATATAAAAGACTGGTGTATAAGCCGTCAATTATGGTGGGGGCATCGCATACCTGCTTATTACCTACCTAAAAACGGAGGTTACGTTGTAGCTGAAACTCCAGATGATGCTATAAAAATGGCAAGACAAAAGAGTGGTAATAATGAACTGAAATTAGAAGATCTTGAACAAGATTCTGATTGCCTTGATACATGGTTTTCTTCATGGCTGTGGCCGATTTCTGTTTTTGATGGAATAAATAATCCTGATAATGAAGAGTTTAAATATTACTACCCTACATGCGACTTGGTAACAGGACCTGATATTATATTCTTCTGGGTTGCCCGTATGATTATGGCAGGATATGAATTTAAAGGTAAAATGCCATTCAGGCATGTGTACTTCACCGGAATTGTACGCGATAAATTGGGACGCAAGATGTCTAAAAGTCTTGGAAACAGTCCTGATCCACTAACTCTAATAGAAAAATATGGAGCTGACGGTGTACGTATGGGCATGATGCTTGCTGCACCTGCAGGTAATGATATCCTATTTGACGAATCTCTCTGCGAACAGGGACGTAACTTTAATAATAAGATATGGAATGCTTTCCGCCTTGTTAAAGGATGGGAAGTTACAGATATAAAACAACCGGAAGCTAACAGTATAGCAATCAAATGGTTTGAAGCAAAACTCAAAGTAACAAATGCCGAAGTAAATGATTTATTCAAAAAATATCGCATTTCTGAAGCATTAATGGTTGTTTACCGTCTATTTTGGGATGAATTCTCTAGCTGGTATCTCGAAATGGTGAAACCTACTTACGGATCACCTATAGATAAGGCAAGCTTTGACGCTACTTTAAATTTCTTCGATTCACTGCTTAAAATGCTTCATCCATTTATGCCTTTCATCACAGAAGAACTTTGGCAGAATATTTATGAGCGCAAAGACGGTGAATCAATAATGAGAGAGTGTCTAAAGCTAGACTCAGCTACAGCTGAAGAAGATAAACTTGTTTGTGACATAGAGAATGTTAAACAGATTGTTTCTAATATCCGCACAATACGAAATCAGAAAAACATCTCTCCTAAGGATGCTTTGGAACTGCAGGCTGTATCTCAGAATAACTATTCGGCATTTACAAGCACAATAACAAAGATGGCAAACCTCAAAGCTATAACTGTTGTTACAGATAAAGGCGCAGATGCTGCTGCTTTTATGGTTGGAACTGACGAGTTTGCAGTACCTCTTGGTGATATGATAGACGTTAACTCAGAAATAGAGAAACAAGAGGCACTACTCAAACATCTGGAAGGATTCTTGATTGGTATTAAGAAAAAACTTTCTAATGGAAATTTTGTATCGCACGCACCTGAGGCTGTTGTGGCTTTAGAGAAAAAGAAGCAAAGTGATTCAGAAGAAAAAATTGCAGCATTACAAGAATCAATAGCAGAACTAAAGAACAAACTTTAGTTATAAACATGCATAAAAATAATAACAAATATACCATAATTCTGTTGTCAGTATTTTTACTGGCAACAGTTTTGTTTTCTTGTTCTGGAGAAAATGACACAAATGGTTCGATAGATCCTTCTGATACTATTGTTGTTGAGCCGGCAAAATCAGATAATACTATTTTTGTATTTATGCCATGGAGTGATCTTTACCCTGCTTTGAAGGTAAATATAAAAGATATGCTTACTGGAATTAAAAGTAATGGTGGACTCGGCAATGATAAATTAATAATTTATATTTGTTCAAGTAGTTATTCTGCAGATCTTATTCAGGCTCATTACAAAAAATTTGTAAAAGAGAACAGCATTGTTGATTCTGTAATACTTGATACTCTTAAAAGATACGATCATCCAGATTATTATACTACATCCGGAATTTCTTCAATACTAAATGAGGTTGCTGAAAGAGTTCCTGGTAATCACTATTCAATGATAATAGGTAGTCACGCTATAGGTTGGATAAGTATTGCGGCATGGAAAAGTTTAAGTGGTGCAAATAATGCAAAGAAAGCTTTCTTCTCATCTTCATCATATAAATTGCCTTTGACAAGGGCATTCGGAGGTATTCCTAATCAGATAGAGAATGAGACACTTGCAAATGCAATACAAAATTCCAATATAAAAAAATTACGCTATCTCTTGTTTGATGATTGCTATATGGGAAATATGGAAACAGCATATGGGTTTAGAAACATAACTGAATATATGGTAGCATCAACATGCGAAATTATGAGTTACGGAATGCCCTATGTCAATATCTGGAAATATCTTGTTGGTAACCCTGATTATAAGTCTATATGCAATGAATTCTATAATTTCTATAATAACTATTCCAGCCCATATGGTACGTTGTCTGCAATAGACTGTAGTGAATGTGATGATATGGCATCTGTAATGAAAGAAATTAATAGCAAATATATTTTCAACAATAATGATACAATTCAAGTGCTTGATGGTATAAATAAAACAATTTATTATGATATGGGTGACTACGTGAAAAATCTCTGTGGTAAAAACACCGAACTCTATTCAAAATTTGATATAGAGCTTAATAAGCTCGTTCCTTACCATAGAAACACAACGCAATTTTATTCATATTATAATGGAGGAATTCCAATAAATATAAAGACATTCTCTGGTATTTCAATTTCTGATTTAAGTAATAATATAAATATTGCCAACGAGAAACTTAACACATCATGGTATGTTGCAACACACAACATTGATGGATCTAAATAATCTGCTTTTGCTTTTAATAGCTTAAAAGTTCATTATACAATCCTCTATCAAATAAAAAATCCCGATTCTGTATTTATACACGAACCGGGATTTACATTTATAAAGAGTAAAGTTCCTATCTAAGTTCTGGAACAATGGCCAGATAAACTAAATCATCTCTACCATCATTAACCATAGAATGTCCATGTCCTTTTGGGCAATAATGCACTTTACCGGCATTTATTCTCTCTATTATATTATCATACTTGAAATAGCCTTCTCCGCTAATTATATAGACGATTTCGCAATTTTGCTCATGAACATGGTAACCACTTGAAGCGCCTGGCTTCAATTTGCTAAGCATAATTTTATTATTCTCATCAACAAAATTACGTGTATCAAGTTCACCTTCTCCACCTTTGAAGTTATGTATAACTTCTTCCTTTATCTTTTCAAAATCTATTATCATAATAATAATTGTGTTAGTCTTTTCTATACCATATTCGCATTATCTTTCTACGGATAGCCAGTTGATTCATGACAGTTACAATTAAGAACAATATCAGACCTACAACAACAGACCACAACATACTACCCTCTTCTATATCAGGGAATAATGTTTCTATGACTCCCATATAATACTCTCTCACAAAGAACAATATTATCCATGCTATTAGAAGTACTGCCACATTAAGTCCTATTGTCAGAAGTTGATATGGCTTGGCTACTTTATTGGGGCTATAACCTATAAGCAAAAGATTCTCTAACTTTGAAGAATTTTTCTGTACCAGCAAATATATGCTCAGCATAAGTATATAAAAACTTAAAATACTTATAACAACACCTACACCCATAACCAATGTTACAACCATCTTTAAGAAGTATGTCGTTTTCTGGGCATCCAACTTGTCACTGTCTATCTCATATCCCTTCTTATCAAGATACTTGGCTATATGGTCATCAGCAGGATTACCCACTTCCACAATAAGTCGTGTAGGATCACTATGCTTACCGGCAGAATAATAGTTGTTACTCCAATCCATAAATTTCTGAGGTACAAGAATAGTGTTAAGCCTATTTGAGAATCCTATCACCTTGCCCTTGTATCTGTCTTGGTGACCATTTTCATTTATAAAGATAGAAAAATCTATCATGCCTACAAGACCATCACTGATCTTTGGCAATGAATGGCTCTGTGCAAAACCAAAATTATACATATTAATATATGTACGGGGTAGAATAATTGGCACTTCCTTACTTCCTTCTTTATATTGCCAGTCTTTAAGAGGAACATCAACAAAACCATCTGGCACACTCTCAAAGAAAAGCTCAGAATTAAGAACAGACTGTCCATTGACGCCCATTGAAGCATCTACTTTATATTCGGTTGAAGTAAATTCGCCTACTTTCTTAGTAAATTTTTGTGCTTCTACATCATCCTTTTCACTCTTTGAAAAAGTATTTGAAGAACCCGAAATAGTTCCTGCTGTACTTATTTTTTTACTCATTATTAAATAATCGGCTTTCATAAAACTATCGCCCTGAGTAAAGACAGGCAATACATCTCTATAAAACTGAAAGCCAAGAAGAACAATAAGCATGCCGAACAAGTTGGCAAAAAAGAAACCTGCAAACTGTGGTACGCTAATATGCTGACGTAATAATTTCCAAACTAAATTCATAATCTGTATGTTTTTTCGTAATTGAGATCCATGTGTTTTCCTATGCTGGTTACTATAACACCAGCACCTTGAGCCTTTGCCTCTGTCATCATGATATCACCCATAATCTGTGAGTTTGTATCATCCAGATGACTAATTGGCTCATCTGCAAGAATAAAGTCGAAAGGCTGTACCAGGGCTCTTATCATAGCTACACGCTGCTGTTGACCAAATGACATGCGCCCTATTTTAGCATCCAATTTATCACCGATGCCAAGCATCTCAAACCAATCTTCAATCTGCTTACGAGTTTTAAAACCTGTCAATTTATTCTTTATCTCTACGTTCTCATATGCTGAAAGTTCCGGAAACAATCTAAGTTCTTGAAAAAGATGACTGATATGATATTTTCTTACTTCAACCCAATCCTTTACTTTTAAACCAAATGTTGATACACCGTCAAAATCTACATTACCAGTATAGTCACTACGATAACCAATTATGTAACTGCAAAATGTACTCTTACCTTTGCCGCTATCGGCTTCAACTAAATAGAGGTGGTTTTTCTCAAAAAGCACTTCATTCTGCCATATCTCAGAGTTTAAATCTGTCCGTTGAGAAAAGACTTGCGGAAGTACGGCATGCATTTCTATCTTATTCATTATTTTATTGAATATGTGATGGCTTCAATATCGCCAAACACAGGTTTTAATATACTTGTTACTGTTTTTATTTCTTGCTTTTCCTTACCAATTGCTTCCAAATTTATGATGAAGCATAATTTTTTACCTTTAAGTTGATTCTGAATATCAACAGGCAAAGGTTTTGCAGTCTTTGCCACAGAATTTTTTGCTAACATATCTATATTGCCACTATATAATTGGTTGTCATTACTCACTCCAAAATAGAAGTTTTCATCTTTACTTATATAATGGTATGCATTCTTTCCCCAACTTACTATCTTTGATCCTTGAGGACACGACTTTTCCCAATAGCCAACATCAGCTAACCAATTATGATTTCCCAATTGTGCGGCTAACGCGAAATTTGGAGAATCTCCATTATACTGAGGTATTATGATAGCAACATCACCCTTAATACTTTTTATCATATTATCTATATCCAAGGCTGCATTAAGTCCTGCAAGCATTGCCCGCATACCCTTATCCGAACGTAATAGATTAATCAGATTGTTACCGTCTACATTCATCAATATAGAATACATCGCATCATTAGGTATAGACTGAATATATTTACCCGAAATAGGCTTATAACTCTTAGCTGCAGCCTTTAAAGCTTTATCTACAGATGGTTTAAATGAGAAAGATTCGCCACTGATATTCAAGCATTTACCATTAACAGTAATGGCTGCTGCTATGAGGATTTCTGAAGGATCTGTATCTTTAGGTGCTCCTAACACAAAAGGAGCTGTAAACTTAGACGGTAAGGCTTCTGTCTTAGCAACCATTGCTACTTTTGAATCTATTGAGTCAAGTTTGTCATACATTGGTGAACTTTTAATACCTTCATCCTCATCTTGGCTAAGGTATTTTACTATTTGCATTTGTATTTCACCTTGAGCTGCGCCTACGGCAGGTCCCATTACAAGCATTGCTTTGTTTGAAAAACCTACAACCCAGTTACCATGCAAGACAGTAAATTTATATCCTCTTTTCTTACTAACTTTAGTGCATATTCCTGATTTTGACATATTGTTGAACCAATCTTCCATATCACTTTCATCATCTACCTTAGCATCAAGACCAACTTGACCATCAGGAGAAATGAACATGTATAGTTTCTGAGACAAATCTATGCCACAATCAGATGGATCACTAACATGCAACAAGTCTTTTATTGCTTTTGATTTATTGCCACCTTTTAGATTCGCATACTTGGCCATTCCACCTAAATCGAAACTTATCAACGCTTTGCTCTCGCTAGGTATAGCATTCAAATAACCTGAACCTGAACATGATGTCAGAAACATCATTATGACTCCAACTAATATTATCGAATATTTTTTCATAGTATTTTATTTTTGAGCAAGTTGACACATAGCTACAGCCATCAAACCTGCAGTCTCTGTACGCAATCTACTTTTACCAAGACTTATAGACTTATATCCATGCTGCATAGCCAACTTAACCTCATCAATAGAAAAATCGCCTTCTGGACCAATAAGAACTGTAACACTGTCATTATCCTTTAAATCTATCGTTCTAAGTTCATCGAAAAGTTCTGTCTTTTCTATTTCTTCATAACAATGGGCAATAAACTTATAGCCCGATCTGTCTATAGCGATAAACTGCTTAAAAGTAATCATCTGCTCTACAACCGGTTTCCAAGCCTTATGGCTCTGTTTTACAGCTGCAGTAACTATTTTATCTAATCTTACAGTTCTAAGGACTTTTCTCTCTGAAAACTTACAATTTAAGAAATCAAATTCATCAATACCTATTTCAGTAGCCTTTTCAACTAGCCATTCCATTCTGTCCATCATCTTTGTTGGTGCAATAGCTAATTGTATACGACCCGCCCATTGTCTTTCCTGTGGTAATTTTTCTACCACATTATATAGACAACGCCTCGTGGCAGCTAATGTAACTTCAGCTCGATAGAAAGTACCTTTACCATCCATCAGCATCATTTCATCACCAGATTTTAATCTCAGTACTCTAAGTGCATGCATTGCTTCTTCTTCGGGTAGTTCCGATTGATTCGAAGCATCAGGTACAAAAAAGAATCTAACTTCTTTCATTATCATTATCTGTTTTAGCGGCATTCATATTACGTCTTCTTAATTCATCACGCAATAATGAGGCCATTTCATACTTTTCATCATTTACGGCCTTGTCCAATGCTTCTTTTAGCATGTCGGTATCTAAGGTATTGAGAGGTAATGCCAAATTATTGGCAGGCAATTCATAAGATACGCTCTGCTTAAGCATAAGATTCTCTTCTATATAAAGAGGAACATCACTCAAAAATGTTAGCAGTACAGCATCCGAAATTCTTATGGGTACAGCATCCAAAGTTTTCTGATTGTAAAGTGTTGAAACATATTGCCCATTAACTACATCGTGTATTATTACTTCCATCAGTACATCCGTCTGATTTTTTATAACATTACACAGCACTTCTGGCAAAAGTTTTGATACGCCATCTAGTTTTCTTAATCTTAGTTCCAGCTGGTAAATCATGTTTTTGTCGCAAACGACAGTTATCTCGCGCTTTTCAACCATATCAGTAAGCACGATTATGCCGATTTTTTCGTTACCGGCTATCTCAGATAATCCTTTAAATTTAAGCCTTACCTTATTCATAATCTTATAAGGTGCAAAGATAGTGCAAACTGAGGGAAACACAAAATAAAATGGAGATTTTTATTTTTTTTAGCCGGCAATAATTTTTTTTCAAAGTCATGAATATTCACAATATATATAAGTGTTATACCAATAATAATCTGTAGAGAATCTTATGATAACAACATTTTCTGTTGTATCAAGCACTTGTCATGTGGTATTCAATATTTTTTTAAAATAAAAATACCACTTTACCACCTATATACATAATCAATTTAATATCAATGGTATATAAAGTTTCAATATCAAAAATAATGCCACAAAATGTCACTCAAATACCACTCGAAAATCTACCTCTATTTTGTAAAGCATAGCTCTGGTATTGCAAAAGCACAGCTCTTATGTTGCAAAAGCATAGCTTTCGGTTAGTGAAAGCATAGCTTTTACGATAAAAACAGCCCTACTTTTTACCCTTTAGCATAGCTTTTAAACTTTTAACTGACTCTTGATACAATTTAATTGTTATATTTACTGATTTTCTATACAAATTATTAAAAGCTTTACTGAAATACTTTACACAATTATAAGACCTTTACCAATTTACTTTACACATAAAGATATCTTATATAGTTGATGAGATAAAAAAGTGGTATTTGAGTGGCAGTTAAGTGGTATTTGTATATACGCGAAACACTTATAAACAAAGGGGAAGTGGTATTGTGGTATTATTTTAATATTTCATTTCGCGTAATAATGGTATGCGTTTGCGGATTATAAGTACCCATCTCAACTTTGCAATTAACATTATTAGCCATAATTCGCAACATATGCTCATAACTATATCCATGAGTATCATAAACTACGCAAACATTACGGCGCTCTGCATATTCATCTACTACATCCCGATATCCATTGGGCGCAGAGATTTCATCACCAATTATAAATTTTGCATCCAAGCCCTTATTAAATGCTATTTGTTTACAAGATTCTAAAGAAGATTTTCGGCAGACAAAGACATACAGATCATCTAATTTATTATGTCTGAAATCAAAGAAGCCTAAAATTTTCTTGACCCTGTTAAACTGTATATTTAGCAATGCTATAAATGCCTTGAAAACTATAGCCGTTTTAATAGGTACAGATATGAATAAAGAGAAACTGCGATAATGCTTCTTAAAAAATATCAGCATTGCTTCATAAAAAACATGTACATACCTGAATGACGATTTGCGTGTGCTCTCACCTTTGTAATGTAAGACAGACAATGGCAAATACCAGTTGTCATAACCACTTTTTAGCAAACGATATGAAATATCGATATCTTCACCATACATAAAATAATCTTCATCAAGCAGACCTACTTTATCAATAGCCGAATGCCGCAACAAAAAAAAGGCCCCACTTATAATCTGGATTTTTACAGGCTCTCCCCAACTTAAAAAACTCATATAGTATCTACCAAATTTTTTACTTTCTGGATATCTGTTGCATAGTCCGCACATTTTGTAGAAAGCTGTCATCGGTGTTGGTATTCCTCTTCTGGATTCCTTAGCCGGAGAACCATTTACTTTAAGCATTCTTACTCCTGCACCTCCAGCCTGAGGATGTGAATCCATAAAGTTTAAAGCCTTACGTATAACGTTTTCGCCGACAATAGTATCTGGATTTAATAGTAATATATAATCTCCTGTACATTGCTTAATTGCCAGATTGTTTGCCTTAGCAAACCCCATATTATGATTGCACGATATATACTTTATGCTATGAAAACGTTTTCTGATAAAAGGAATTGTTCCATCCTTAGAATGATTGTCTACAACAAAAACTTCAGACTCAATTCCGTCCAAAGATTTTAACAGACTATCCAAACACTGGCTAAGATATTCTTTTACATTATAACTTATTATAATAACAGAAATCTTCAAGAACTCTATTTCGTTGTTTCACTTATGCATCTATCCATACTTGGATATATAAAAGGCATACATATAAGCAATATGATAGCCATATATCCAAAAGCCACATTCATAAACAGATAATACAAAATAGTATTAACTACAAGAGGCAGTCCAAAACAAGCAATCCTAAATGTACCCCAAAACAGCAATTTACCAGGCGCGCAAGCTTCATCCGAAGTAAGAGCTCTGGATATTTTTTTGAACTTAAAAAGGCGCATAACTACAGGAATAGTAGCAATGGTAATAAGTTCCATAAAAGACACTAAAAGAAATTCAGCATTCTTTTCAGTCGCATAAACGCCATTATCTAATATATCATTCTCGAATAGTAACACTAATATAAAAACTACAGCTATAAAGCCGAAAAATTCAGTCATCAATATATTCTTGGTCTTTTTCATAATCAAATTATATTCTACCTTCAAACGGTGTTCTGTTCATTATAGATCGGCCCAGTGTAACCTCATCAGTATATTCCAGTTCATCACCTACAGAAATGCCTCTAGCTATTATAGAAAGCTTTACATCAGCCTTTGCCAATTTACGGAATATATAGAAATTAGTAGTGTCCCCTTCCATTGTACTGCTCAGAGCAAGTATTACTTCCTTAACATTGCCATCAGCAACACGGCTAACCAGCGAATCTATCTCAATATCTGAAGGACCAATACCATCCAT
>OBMA010001925.1_pt1 | contig 12420 bp, 12 predicted proteins | sample 1539141 | NCBI WGS metagenome assembly OBMA01 (sample SAMEA3991484, study PRJEB22521) | metagenome | biome: anthropogenic terrestrial biome; feature: sewage plant; material: raw primary sludge | place: Sweden | collected 2012-09-26 | reverse complement strand
GCGGCCAACGCCTAAAACAGAAGCTGCTGCCGCTGAAGAAATCAGCAATACAGACTCAAAAATCCCAACAAACCAAGCCAATAAAGCGCCAACAGCTCCTGAATCAGAAGCAGCCCCCGCTGCGCCCACGGCCCCGCCCGCCCCCGAAACCCAATGCCTGCAGGCCGGGCCGTTCAGCCAAGATGAGGCCAAAACCCTGCGCAACGCCTTGCGGGCGCAAGAGCTGGCCTGGGACAGCTACGAAATGCGCAGCCAAGACATGCCCGGGCGCTGGATGGTTTACTTGGGCAAATTCCCCAGCCAAGAGCTGCTCAACCGCCAGCGCACCTCGCTGCGGGCGCAAAACATCGACACCGACCGCGCTGGTGGCAACCTGGAGCCCGGCCTGTCGCTGGGCCGCTTCTCTTCGGAAGAGGCCGCCACCCGTGAACTCACCCGCCTGCTGCGCAAAGGCGTGCGCGGGGCCCGGGTGGTGCAGGAGCGTGCTGCGGCCCAGGTCTTCACCCTGCGCCTGCCCGCAGCCACTGCGGCCCAGCAGGCCCAGCTGGGGGCCTTGGGCCCGGCGTTGGCGGGCAAGGTGTTGCAGCGCTGTGAGGAGCCCTAAGATCGTGAACACGTTCTTAGGTATTGATCGTGTATTGATCTTGGTATGGGTATTGCTGCATTGGAGTTTGCAATGGATTTGGACTTTCTCTATCACGCCTCATTTTGGATTGCGCTGGGGCAAATCATCATCATCGACATCTTGCTCGGTGGTGACAACGCCGTGGTCATTGCCCTGGCCTGCCGCAAATTGCCGGCGGCGCAGCGCACCAAAGGCATTGTTTACGGCACTGCTGGGGCCATCGTGCTGCGCGTGGTGCTGATCATGTTTGCCATGACGCTGCTGAAACTGCCGTTTTTAAAACTGGCCGGGGCGCTGTTGCTGGTGTGGATTGGCATCAAACTGCTGGCCCCGGATGAGGAAGGGCACGAGAACATTACCGCCAGCGACCGCTTGCTGGCCGCCATCAAAACCATCATCGTCGCCGACTTGGTGATGAGTGTGGACAACGTGATTGCCATTGCCGGGGCCGCGCAAACAGCGCACCAAGACCACCAGCTGCTGCTGATCTCGCTGGGGCTGTTGATCTCTATCCCCATCATCGTCTGGGGCTCGCAGCTGGTGATCAAGTTGATGGAGCGCTTCCCTTCGGTGATTTTGGGCGGTGGCATGCTGCTGGGCTGGATTGCCGGGGGCATGCTGGTCAGCGATCCTGGGTTTATTGACCCCGAGCAATGGCTGTGGCTGCCCAAGCTGGGCCATTGGGATGCCAACGGCTTGGCGGTTGTGCCCAGCCCGGTGTACTGGAGCGCCCATATCTGCGGTGCCTTGCTGGTGCTGGGCGCAGGCAAATGGCTGGCGGCGCGCAAAAAGGCAGCCCCTGCTGCCCATTCTTCCACCTCGTAAGGAGCTGTTATGGCCCGATTATTTTTGCAATGGTTTTTAAGCGCCGGGGCCTTGCTCCTGGTGGCCAATTTTTTTAGCGGGGTGCAAGTGCACAGCCTGAGTTCAGCGCTGTGGGCGGCGCTGATATTGGGCTTGCTCAATGCCGTGCTGCGCCCCGTGCTGGTGGTGCTGACGCTGCCCGTCACCCTGGTCACGCTGGGGCTGTTTTTGCTGGTGGTCAATGGCCTGGTGTTTTGGCTGGCCTCGGGGCTGCTGGGCGGGCTGCAGGTCAGCGGTTTTTGGGCGGCGGTTTGGGGGGCGCTGCTGTATTCGGCCTGTGGCTTGGTGATTGACTCACTGCTTGCGCGCTTCTTCCCGCAGTAATTCGGTCACGGCCCGCAAGCGGGTGTCGATGATCGAGGCTTCGATGTGGTCTTGATTGCCGCCGCGCCGCGCCAGGTCTTGTGCGGCCTTTAAGCGGTCTTGCGCGGCGCTGAAGTCGCGAATGGCCACCTGCGCCTCGGCCTGTGCCCGCAAGGCCCGCAGCGGCTGATTTTGTGCCTGCCAGGCTTGCGCCAGCCATTGCCAGGCCTGCGCATCCTGCGGGTGGGTGGTGACCCAGGTTTGCAGGCGCTCGCTGGCCAGCGCCGGGCGCTGCAAGGCCAGCTGGGCCTGGGCGTGCAAGAGCACGGCGGGGCGCAGCTGGGGTGCGGGGTGGCGCTCCACCAAGTCCAGCGCCTGCTGCGGCTGCCCTGCGGCCAAGGCCAATTCGGCCCCCAGCCAGGCACTTTGGCGCCGGGCGGCGGCATCGCTGGCCGGCACCAGTGCATCCAATTGCCGCCAGAAAGCGTGCGCCCCGGCGGTATCGCGCAATTGCTGGCTGGCCAAGGCCGCAGCGTACAAAATGGCCGCCCGCTGGGCCGCTGGCTGCTGGGCAAAATCGCTTTGCCCAGGCTGGGCCACCCATTGGCGCAGGCGATCCACGCCCGGCTGGCTCAGCACCCGGGCGCGGGCGGCCATCATCGCGTCTTCCCACTGCGTTTGCAGCGGCGTGCCACGGCCGTGGGGCACGCGCGCTTGCATGTCGGCAATGCGTTCGCTGGTCAGGGGGTGGCTGCGCAAATAGGGCCAGCTGCCGTTGTCGTTCAGGCGGCTGGCCTGCTGCAATTTATCGAACATGCTGGCCGCGCCCTGGGGGTTGAAACCCGCCGGGGAGAGCAGGTTAAAGCCCACGCGGTCGGCCTCGCGCTCCATGTCGCGCGAAAAGCTCAACTGGTTTTGCACGGCGGCCGCCTGCCCGCCAATGATCAGCGCCTGCGCCGCGTCCGGGCTGGACGAGGCGGCCAGCGCCCCCAGCACCAGGCCGCCAATCAGCAGGGGGATGTTCTTTTTTTCTTCGGCAAACATGCGGGCAATGTGGCGCTGGGTGACGTGGCTGAGTTCGTGCGCCAGCACCGTGGCCAGTTCATCGCGGTGGGCCACAGCGCCGATCAGGCCGGTGTGGACACCCAAATACCCGCCGGGCAGGGCAAAGGCGTTGATCGAGCGGTCGCGCCCCAGCAGCACCTGCCAGGCAAAGCGCTGGTAGAGCTCTTCGCTCAAATCGCCACGCTGCAGGGCCGCTTGCACCAAGGGCTGCCAAATTTGCATGACGTAGGCGTGCAGCGGGGCATCGTCCAGGTAGTCGGGGTCGCGGTACAGGCTGGTGATGATGCTGTCGCCCAGCGCGCGCTCTTGGCTCAGGCTCAGTTCGGCCCCATCCCCCAGGTGGGGCAAGCCCCCTTGGGCGCTGGCGGGCGTGGCCAGCAAGGACCCGGCCATGCACAGGCAGGCCAACACAGAACGGACAAAGCAGGCAGGGCGCCAAGGGGGCAGCATGATGGGCAAATCCTTTCAAGGGATGCTTATGATGCCCGGTTTTGCCACTGGTTCATTCTTGGAGCGCTGCCCATGCCGACCCCTTCCCCCTCGTCCCCGCTGACCCATTTTGATGCCCAGGGCCAGGCCCACATGGTTGATGTGGGGGCCAAGGCCGCCACCGAGCGCACCGCCATTGCCCAGGGCCGCATCGTGATGCAGCCGGCCACGCTGGCCCTGGTGCGTAGCGGCAGCGCCAAAAAGGGCGATGTGCTGGGCGTGGCCCGCATTGCGGCCATCATGGCGGCCAAAAAAACCAGCGATCTCATCCCCTTGTGCCACCCGCTGGCGCTGACCCGGGTGGCGGTGGACTTCAGCCTGCAGCCCGACGAAAACGCCATCACCTGCACCGCCACCGTGCAGACCGTGGGCCAAACCGGTGTAGAAATGGAAGCACTCACCGCAGTGCAGGTGGGCCTTTTAACCATTTATGACATGTGCAAGGCGGCCGATAAAACCATGGTCATGCAAGACATTCGCGTGCTGGAAAAGCACGGCGGCAAATCCGGCAGCTGGGTGCTGGCCTAAAGGTGCTAATAAGTAGAGTTACCTAAGTACAAGCGTGTGTGTAACCGCACGTATAAGTAGTTTTAACGACAATCAACTTCAGGGTAAACCACGCACAATCGCCTCCCTACTTAAGTAACGAGGAGATGAGTTGAGTACTTTATCGATTGTTGTTTCGCTGCTGCTGCTGATGTTCCTGGCGTACCGGGGCTACACCGTGCTGCTGTTGGCGCCGCTGATGGCCGCGCTGGCCGTGATCTTGTCTGGCGACATGGTGTTGCTGCTGCCCATTTACACCGAGACCTTCATGCGGGCCTTGGGCAATTACATCCTGGCCTTTTTCCCGGTGTTCCTGCTGGGCGCTTTGTTTGGCCAGCTGATGGCCGACTCGGGCGCGGCCACGGCCATTGCCAAGTGGATTGAACGCACCCTGGGGGCCAAACACGCCATCCTGACCGTGGTGCTGGCCTGTGCCATCTTGACCTATGGCGGGGTGTCGCTGTTTGTCGTGGCCTTTGCGATTTACCCGATTGCCAAGTCGCTGTTCCAGGATGCCGACATCCCCAAGCGCTTGGTGGCCCCGGCGATTGCTTTGGGCTCGTTCACCTTCACCATGACGGCCTTGCCGGGCACACCGGCGATTCAAAACGCCATTCCCATCAAGTTCTACGGCACCAACACCTTTGCTGCGCCGGGGCTGGGGGTGATTGGCTCGCTCATCATTTTTGCCCTGGGCATGCTCTGGCTGCGCTCGCGCGAACGCGCGGCCCGCGCCCAGGGGGAAGGCTATGGCATCCACGCCGATACCCTGGAGGCCAAAGGCCAGGTGGGCGAGGCCGACATGCGCGGCGATGCCCAGCGCAGCATGCCGCTGGTGTTGGCGCTGCTGCCGCTGGTGCTGGTGATTGGCATCAACGCGCTGTTTACCTACGGTGTTTTCCCCGGCATGCACTGGGACTTTTTGGCTGAGCGGTTTGCCTCGATGGATGCCAACAAGCAAACCGGCATGTGGGCGCTGATCATTGCGCTGGTGCTGTCCTGCGCAACGCTGGTGCTGCTGGGCCTGGGGCGCTGGGCCAACTTGCAGCAAACCATCAACAAGGGCGTGCTGGGCTCGATGCTGCCGATTTTCAATACCGCTTCCGAGGTGGGCTATGGCGCGGTGATTGCCAGCCTGGCCGGGTTTGCCATCATTCGCGATGCGGTGCTGAACGTTTCGAGCAATCCGCTGATTTCGGAAGCCGTGGCCATGAACGTGCTGGCGGGGATTACCGGCTCGTCCTCGGGCGGCCTGTCGATCGCGCTGCAAACCCTGGGTGCGGACTACCTGAAGATGGCCATGGACGCTGGCATCAGCCCCGATCTGATGCACCGTGTGGCGGTGATGTCGGCCGGCGTGTTTGACACCCTGCCGCACTGCGGCGCCATCATCACGCTGCTGTCGATTTGCGGGCTGACGCACCGCCAGTCCTACCTGAACATCGCCATGATGACCATCGTCATGCCGCTGATTGCCTTGGCCGCGGTGATTGCCCTGGGCACGGCCTTTGGTTCGTTCTAAGCCCCGCTAAGCCACACTTATAAAAAGAGCTGCTTGCGCTGGTATTCATTGTGTTTCAAGGCATTTAAGCCTTGAAATGCAGAATATCCAAGCGCAAGCAGCTCTTTTTTATGGGATATTTTTGTAAAAGCGTGTGGGTGCCAACGATGGATTGAAGTACGTCATGCCAGCCAGACAGCCCGATGCGTTTGTTGTCAGCTGGAAGGCTTTGCAATGTGATAGGGAAACACCAGAGTGAAGCAGGTGTGCCCCTGCCCCGAGCTTGCTGTGACACTGCCGCCGTGGGCCTCGGCGATGGCGCGCGTGATGGCCAGGCCCAAGCCTGATCCGTCGGTATCCGTGTGGGCTCTTGACGCATCGGCGCGGTAGAAGCGGTCGAACAGCCGGGGCAGAGTCTTGGCATCGATGTCGGCACCGGTGTTCTCCACCGTCACTGTCGTGGCCTGTGCTGTGGCGGCGATGCGGATGGTGACATCCCCAGCCTCGGGTGCGTGGCGCAGGGCGTTGGACAGCAGGTTGCTGACCGCACGGCGGAACATCAGGCGGTCACCTTCGATCTCGCCATCCCCCTCCACGCGCAGCCGGATGTGCTTTTCCTCGGCCACGGCCTCGTAGAAGTCGAGCAGCGCCAGTGCGTCCTGGCGGGCAGAAAACCGCTCCTTGTGCGGCAGGTCCACGCCGCGCGCAGTCTTGGCCAGCAGCAGCATGTCGGACACCATGCGCGCCAGCCGCTCGAACTCCTCGGCGTTCGAGGCGAGGATGTCGCGGTAGGTGGCGGCATCGCGCCGGGCGGCCAGGGCCACCTGCGTCTGCGTCAGAAGATTGCTGATGGGAGTGCGCAGTTCGTGCGCCAGGTCTGACGCGAAATCGGTCAAGCGCTGGAAGTCCTCCTGCAGGCGATCCAGCATGCGGTTCAGCGCTTGCGCCAGGTCGGCCATCTCCACGGGCACGGCCTGCACGGGCATGCGCTCGCCGAGCTTCTGGCCCGTCACCCTGGCGGCCCGTGACTTCATGTCGCGCAGCGGTGCCAGCCCCTGGCGTGCCGCGAGCCACGAGAGCAGGCCGCAGAGGGCGATGGCGGCGAACACATACAAGGCTAGGTCGCGCCGCAGGCCGTCGAGAAACTGCGTGTGGTGTTCCGTATCCGCGGCGATCCAGACGCTAAGGGGGGCGGGGGAGTAGGCCGGGGCCGCCTTGAAGGCCAGCGTATGGAACCGGGCATTGCCGTGGTGCCACACCCCAAATGCCGGACCTTCACCGGTGTGCAGGGCTTCCTCGCCGCGCATCGGGGGAGAGAGCCCCTGGGACCGAAAGACCACGAAACCTTGCCCGTCCTGCACCAGGGCGTAGAGGCCATGGTGGTAGCTCAGCGCCTCGCCCAATCGCCCACGGGCATCGTCCGCCGAGTTGGCATTGCGCAGAAGGTCCTCGATCAGGCGTTGCTTGTTTTGCAGCGCCATCCGGTCAAGCTCGACGAAATGCCGCTCGGACTCCACCAGAAACAAGGCACCCAGCCCCAGCACCACCGACGCTGCCACCGCAGTGAAGAGCAGGGTCAGGCGCTGCGTCAGCGGCAAACGGCCCCAACGAACCCGGCACATCCCCTATTCCTCCAGCGGTACGTCGAGCACATAGCCCATGCCGCGCACGGTCTGGATCAGCTTGACCGCGTGGCCCTCATCAATCTTCACGCGCAGGCGGCGCATCGCCACCTCGATGACGTTGGTGTCGCTGTCAAAGTTCATGTCCCACACCTGCGATGCGATCAGGGAGCGTGGCAACACTTCACCGTGGCGACGCATCAGCAGTTCCAGCAGACCGAATTCCTTGGCCGTCAGATCTACGCGCCTGCCGTTTCGGGATACCCGGCGGCGCAGCAAATCCAGTTCCAGGTCGGCCACTCGCAGCACGGTGCTCTCGTTGCCTGCGTGGCCGCGCCGCAGAATGATCCGCACCCTGGCCAGCAATTCGGCAAACGAGAATGGCTTGACAAGGTAGTCGTCGGCGCCGAGTTCCAGTCCTTTGACGCGGTCCTCCACTTGATCGCGTGCGGTCAGGAACAGCACGGGCATTTGCAGGCCGCGCTCGCGCAGCGATTGCAGCACCTGCCAGCCGTTCAGCCCGGGCAGCATGACATCCAAGACCACGAGGTCGTAAGCACCGTGCAAAGCCATGTGCAGCCCATCGGTGCCATGGGGCACCAGGTCCGCGACATACCCAGCCTCGCTCAGGCCCTGGCGCAAATACTCGCCCGTCTTGGGCTCGTCTTCGACGATCAATATCTTCACCCGCATGCTCCATTAAAGGTTCCCGCGTAAGTGTGCCGCGTTGGAGAGGTACCAACACGAAGCTGACAAGAATGTAATGTTGCCAACATCTTGCTGAAAGGGCGGCTTTTTCAAAATCTCCAGCATGAGATTAGAAATGCTTTCAGAGGAGACCATGGCCCATTCCCATCACCAGCCACTCTTCAAGGCCCTGTTGCCTTGGACACTGGCGTTGTTCGCAGGGGCGGCTTTTGCACAAGCCCCGGCAGATAGCGAAGCCCCCCAGCCCTCACTGCCGACGAAGCTGCAGTACTCGTCCCCCATCGGTGCCTACCAGGCCTATGCGGATCAGCAGGTGCAATCTTGGCGTGAAGCCAATGATCGCGTGGGCCAAATCGGTGGCTGGCGTGCCTATGCTAAGGAAGCCAGGTCGGGCCAGCCTGCGCCCGCCAAAGGCGTTGCGCCCGCCAGCGATCCGCATGCCGATCATCACCAAGGAGACACGCCATGAAGGGTTTGCGTGCCACTCCTATCAAGCTGACGCTGTCCGCCCTGGGGCTGGCGGTGCTGACCGGATGTGCCAGTGTCAGCCTGGATCAGAACATGGGTCGAGTTAACGCCGAAGCGGGCAGCTTCACCGAAGGCAAACTCGCCTTGGCCCGCACCCAGGAGGAGCGCGACCAGCGTGCGCAGGCCGCTCAAGCCTTGCTGGCGCAGCCCCTGGGGCAGAAGGAGGCCGTCCAGCTGACCTTGGTGAACAGCCCATCCCTGCAGGCCCTGCTGGCGCAAGGCTGGGCGAATGCGGCCGCTGCTGCCCAGGTAGGACGGATTGCCAACCCCATTTTCAGTTTTGAGCGCATGACGGCCGGTAGCGAGCTGGAATTGGGGCGTGCGCTTTCCTTTGGCCTGTTGGATCTGGTGACCTTGCCGACCCGCTACGGTGTCGCCACTCGCAGAATCGAGCAATCGCAATTACGTTTGATCAGCGACGTGGTGGACCATGTCACGCGCGTGCGCCAAGCTTGGGTGCGGGCCGTGGCTGCGCAGCAGATGCTCCAATATGCCAAGCAGGTCTATGACAGCGCCGAAGCGGGTGCCGAACTGGCCAAGCGCATGCAGAGCGTGGGCAACTTCAACCGCATTGCCCGCGCACGTGAACAGGCTTTTTATGCCGATGCGGCCACGCAACTGAGCACGGCCCAACACCAAGCCACGGCCAGCCGGGAAGAGCTGGTGCGCCTGCTGGGGCTCAATGAGCGCCAAGCGCAGGCGCTGCAGCTGCCCGAACGGCTGCCCGATCTCCCTAGGCAAGCACTGGATCCGCAGGCGGTTGGCACGTTGGCGACCCAGGCACGCCTGGACATTCGCCTGGCACAGACTGCGTTGGAGGGTGCCGCCAAGGCCCAGGGGCTGAACATGGTGACCAGCTTCACCGATATCGAGCTGACCGGGCGGCGCAACACGACATTTGACAATGCCGATGGCTCCCGCTCCACAGCACGCGGCTGGGAAATCGATATGCGCCTGCCCATTTTTGACTGGGGCGGCATGCAGCGTGACGCGATGAACGCCCAAACGCTGATGGCCGCCAATCAACTCGAAGCCACGGTGCGCTCTGCGGGATCGAGCCTGCGCGAAAGCTATTCAGCCTACCGAACCGCCTACGACGTGGCGCGGCATTACCGCGACGAAGTGGTGCCGGTGCGCAAGGTGATCGCCGAGGAAAACCAGCTTCGCTACAACGGCATGCTGATCAGCGTTTTCGAACTGCTGGCCGATGCACGCGACCAGGTTGCTACCGTCACGGCGGCATTGGACGCACAGCAGCAATTTTGGCTGGCCGATGCTGCCTTGCAGGCATCCGTAATGGGGCGCCCTACCAACACCAGCTTATCCATCCCAGCCAGCCCGCCCAGCGGCGGCGATGCCAGCCATTGATGCAGAAACGATTGCCATGACATCCAGAAGAGATTTTTTCAAGTTTGCCGGTATTGCAGGCGGTGCCATCGCAACCAGTGCAGTCAGCCAGGTCGCCATGGCGGCCTTGCCCGAGCCCGTCATTCAGACCAGTCCGAACACCATGGCCCCCTTGGTTCCGAGCTCGGGCCGTCCCTATAACCCTGTGGTCACGCTCAATGGCTGGACACTGCCGTGGCGCATGAACCAAGGTGTCAAGGAGTTCCACCTGGTTGCCGAACCCGTGGTGCGAGAAGTAGCACCGGGCATGAAGGCCCACCTGTGGGGCTACAACGGCCAGAGCCCCGGCCCAACCATCGAGGTCGTCGAGGGTGACCGCGTGCGCATCTTCGTGACCAACCATTTGCCCGAGCACACCAGCGTCCATTGGCACGGCCAACGCCTGCCCAACGGTATGGATGGCGTATCCGGTCTGACGCAGCCGGCCATTCCCGCCGGAAAGACCTTTGTCTACGAGTTCGTGGCACGCCGCCCCGGCACCTTCATGTACCACCCGCACGGCGATGAGATGGTGCAGATCGCTATGGGCATGATGGGCTTCTGGGTCACACACCCGAAGGCCCAGCACCCGTTGATCGACGAGGTGCAGCGAGACTTCTGCTTCCTGCTCAGTGCGTACGACATCGAGCCCGGTGCCGCCACACCCAAAGTCGCGGAGATGACGGATTTCAATCTGTGGACTTGGAACAGCCGTATTTTTCCGGGCATCGACTCCTTGAATGTCCGCCTCAATGACAAGGTGCGCATTCGCATGGGCAACCTCACCATGACCAATCACCCGATGCACCTGCATGGCCACGAGTTTGTTGTCACGGGCACCGATGGCGGCCCCGTGCCCAAAAGCGCGCGCTGGCCGGAGGTGACCACCGACGTGGCGGTGGGCCAGATGCGCCAGATCGAGTTCGTGGCCGACGAGGAAGGCGACTGGGCGTTCCACTGCCACAAGAGCCACCACACCATGAACGCCATGGGGCACGAGATTCCCACGCTGATCGGCGTGGACCACAGCGGCTTGGCCAAGAAAGTCAATCAGCTGATTCCGGATTACATGGTCATGGGCGAACGCGGCATGGCCGACATGGCTGAGATGGAAATGCCGATCCCCGACAACACGATCCCCATGATGACCGGTGAAGGCCCGTTCGGCTCCGTGGAGATGGGCGGCATGTTCAGCGTACTCAAGGTACGCCGCAACCAAAAACCGGGCAACTACCAGGATCCGGGCTGGTTTAAGCATCCTGCCGGCACGGTGGCACATGAATACACCGGCCCCATCGCCAAGCCAGCACGTTTCAGCGCCGAGGGCGGTCAGTCCATGCCGCGCGTGCACAAGCCCGCAGCACCGTCCGAAGTCAAGGTGCGCAAGCCCACTGCGCATGGCGAGCATTGAGCCTTTGTTTCATCTTCAACACGAGAACACCCATGAAATTCACACGACCCACTATTGCGCAACTCTTTGCCATGGCTGCACTGGCCACATCGGGAGCGGCTTTCGCCAGCGGCAGCCATGCAGGCGGCCACGGCCATGACGAGGGGGGCGAGACGGCCATTGGCAAGCCCGGCATCGCTGCCCAGGCCAGCCGCACCATCACCATCGAAATGAGCGACAAGATGCGTTTTACGCCCTCCGACCTGACGGTCAAAAAGGGCGAGACCGTGCGTTTAATCGTTCAGAACACGGGACAGCTCAAGCACGAACTGAGCCTTGGCACCCAGGAGGAACTGATGGAACACCTGGAGCAGATGAAAAAATTCCCCGGCATGGAGCACGACGAGCCCGGCAAGATCATCCTGGAGCCGGGCAAGCAGGGCGAGATCGTTTGGCAGTTCACCAAGGCGGGTGTCGTCGATTTTGCCTGCCTGCTACCGGGCCACTACGAAGCCGGCATGAAGGGCACCATCAACGTGAATCGCAAATAGCGCCTTGCAACCTCCATCCCAGCCATGGCTGAACTGATACCACATTGACGAAGAGAACACCATGAACACCACCCAACGCATCCTCCTCATCTCCACCCTGGCCATGGGCGTTGCTTTGCCAATGGCGGGTCATGCCCAAACCAGCCCCAATCCCAGCCAGGTGGCCGCGCCCGCGTCGGACTCTATGACCGACGGCGAGGTCAAGAAGATTGACCCGGACAACGGCAAGGTCACCCTCAAACATGGGGACATCAAGAGTCTGGACATGCCGGGCATGACCATGGTCTTCACCGTGCGCGACAAGGACCAACTCACCAAGCTCAAGCCCGGCGACAAGGTGCAATTCATGGCCGTCCAGGAAGGCGGAAAGATGATCGTCACCGACATCCAGCCCGCGCGCTAAGCAGAGTCACCACCGCATCATGCCGCTGGACGCGGCCGCTTCGGCGCAGGCTGCAGTACCACCAGCGCAGGCCATGAGCCCAGGACATGCTGGCTGCGATGTTTATTTAGAGCGGGCCGGCAATTGCGCGGCAAATTGCAAGTCGGCCCAGGTTTGCGCCTTGTATTTTTTGGGCTGGCTGGTGCGCAGCAAAAAGCTCGGGTCGTAGCTGACGGCGGCGGCATGGCCGGCCAGATCAAAGCGCTGCTGGCGCAGCTGGCCCACGGGCTCATGGCGCTCTAGCACTGTTTGTGCCACTTTTTGCCCCAGCAGCAGCACCCGCCCCGGTTGCACCGTTTGCAGGGTGTGGGCCAGCTGTGCGGGCAGGGGTTGCCAATCGACCGGGGCCAGGCTGCCCGCCATCTCGGCCGCCATGGGCAGGCCGCCGGGGCGCTGCAGC
>OBMA010001922.1_pt1 | contig 12440 bp, 10 predicted proteins | sample 1539141 | NCBI WGS metagenome assembly OBMA01 (sample SAMEA3991484, study PRJEB22521) | metagenome | biome: anthropogenic terrestrial biome; feature: sewage plant; material: raw primary sludge | place: Sweden | collected 2012-09-26 | reverse complement strand
ATTTACTGCAACTGCTACAAAAAAAGTTGAAGCTGATATTTCTTCATCTTTAAATTTACAAAATCCAAGACATTTTAGGGCTAAAACTGTAAGAGATAATATTGATATAAAAGTAGAACCTAGAATTTCAAACGGTAAAACTCAAATACTAAACTTCCTAAAATCACATAAAGGTCTTTGTGGAATAATCTATACCTTTACAAGAAAAGAAGCTGAATCAACTGCTGAATTCTTAGTTCAAAGTGGATATCGTTCAAAGGCATATCATGCAGGATTAAGTAACGATGTTAAAAATAAAGTTTTTGAAGATTTTGTATATGAGAAGATTGATATTGTAGTTGCTACCATTGCTTTTGGAATGGGAATTGATAAATCAAATATAAGATTTGTAATACACACATCGCTTCCTAAAACACTAGAAAACTACTATCAAGAAATAGGACGAGCAGGACGTGATGGTGAAATGTCTTATGTTTATATGCTTTATTCAAAATCAGATGAAGTAAAAAGAAAAATACAAATAGAAGAAGCAATTGATAACTCATACAAGCAAACAGGACTTGATAAATTAGAATTTATGTATAGATATTGTGTTAGCAATAATTGCCGTCATAAGCTAATAGCTGGATATTTTGAAGATGAGATTGAAGAGTGCAAAACATTATGTGATAACTGTACAAAAGGCGAAGTTGAGCAAGTTGATGTAAGCATTGATGCTCAAAAACTCTTAAGTGCAATTTACAGAAGTGAGCAAAGATTTGGACTAAATCATATTATAGATATTTTAAGAGGTTCAAAAAATCAGAAGTTATTAGAATTTGGACATGAGAAGCTAAGTGTTTATAATCTAGGGGCCAATAAAAGTAAAAATGAATGGACAGCAATAGCTGATAAATTAATAGATATTCAAGCTTTAATTTTAGGCGAATATAGAGTTCTAAAAATAAGTCCTTTAGGTTTAGAAATACTAAAAGGAAAAGAAAAACTTTTAATAGATAGTGATAAGTTAGGCTTTGATTTAAAAATTCAAGATGAAGAGCTAGAACTTACTTTTGATGAAGAGATATTTGAAAAGTTTAAGACTTTAAGAAGGCAAATTGCTCAAGAAAATGAGATTCCAGCTTATGTGATATTTGGTGATAAAACACTAAAAGAACTTGCATTAAAACTTCCACTAACAAAAGATGAGATCTTAGAAATAAATGGAGTTGGTCTTGTAAAGTATGAAAAATATGGAGAGGTATTTATTGAGCTTTGTAAAAGTATAAAAGAAGAATTTAGTGAAAAACTTGAAGCTGATGAAATAAAAGTACCTTTGAAAAAACTAACTAAAACATATTTAGAAACATATGAGCTTTTAAATGAAGGTAAAAACTTAGAAGAAATATCACAAATAAGAGATTTAGGAATCACATCTGTTCTTAATCATATAAATGTATTAAATGAACATGAAAAGATTTCAAAACAAAAAAAAGATGAGCTATTAAAACCTTTAGAAATTCCTCTGGATATTAAAAACTGGATAGAAGCTGGATTAAAACTTGATAGTTTAAATCAGTTAAAACAGCAGTTGTATTTGTATGAGTATTTAGTTAAATAAAAATAAGAAATCTCAAAAGAGATTTCCTATTTTGTTAGCTTAATTATTTTAAATTTTCTTTAGCAAAATTTCTTACTTGTTCATTACTATCTTTTGAAAGAGCTTGTAAAATATTTGTTGCTGTTTGAGGATCTTTTGCAATTGTAGTTCTTACATTTAAAGATGCTTTATGAACTAAATAATCTTCTGTAATATTGCTAAATTTATCCCCTGCAAAAACACTTGTGAATAACACCATTGATAACGAAAATATTGTAAATATTTTTTTCATATTTAAATCCTTTTTTTAATTTGTATGGAAGAATAACTAAATAGGACAAAATCTATCTTGATTTAAATCAATATAGGATAAAATTTGTCTTGATTTAAATCATAGTGAAAAAAACTTGATTTTATTACAATATAAACTCACATTATATAAAGGAATTTAAGATGAAAAAGATTTATGGAAGTTTTATATTTTTCTTCTATTTTATAAAATATCCAGTGGTGATATATTTATTAGTAAACTATTTTTATCTTGGAATAACAAATAGTTTATATATTTATTTTTTAGGTGTTATTAGTGTAATACTTATTTTAAAAGATTTTATCTTTCCATATAAAAAACCACAAAATTGTTCAGGACCCAAAAATAAAATTATTTGATTCTAAACCATTTTCTATGGGGATCTTTTAATGATTCAGGATAATATCTATGGGCTGGAATGTTATTTACAATCAATGCACTTACAAGTAAAATAAGAGCTCCTGATGTAACGGGAACTAACACATAAAAAAATCCTAATTCGTGGATTTGATTACTTCCAATTACTGCAATTAATGCAGTTGCACCTCCTGGAGGATGCAAAGTAAGTGTTAATTGCATAGCTAATATTGAAGTTGCAACTGCAAAGGCAGAACAAAGCATGATATTTCCAGATAAAAACTTAAAAGAAATAACTCCTATGATTGCAGAGATTAAATGTCCTCCAACTAAGTTTCTAGGTTGAGAAAGAGGTGAATTTACTGCTCCATAAACCAAAACAGCACTTGCTCCAAATGAACCTACAACTAAGGTTAGATCTTTGTCATCTAAAAAATCTTGATGAAAATATGATATTGCTAATATACCTAAAAATGAACCAATCCAAGACCAAATAATATTTGCTTTTTCTATTGGTTCTGAGTTTATTTTTTTGAATTGTTTAAAGAATTTTTTCATGAATTAACTTTGAATTTGAATGAAAAATATATTAGCAAAAAGTGTAAAGAAGAGATATGACTTATGTCAAATTTATACTATAAGAAAAAATTCTTATAGTATATTTAGTTGGTGTGCTAAATCAGCCGCAATTCTTTCATAATTTCTAACAGATAGAAGTCTTTTTTGTCCGTTTACTCCTACATTTGCAACTTCATCTTTTGATAAATTTATAATATACTCTAATTTTTCTTTTATTGAATCTTCTGTGAAATCACAAAACCATGCACTTTCATTATCTTCAAAAATCGAACTATTATTTTCATTATTACTCATAATACAAGGAACAGCACTTGAATAATAATCTAAGATTTTTATAGGTGTTGAGCTATTAAATAATGCAATATCAGGTAAAACAGATAATCCAACATCTGCAAGTGCAATTAAATTTAATAAATCTTCTCTTGTTTTTGCTTCACAAATTTCTATATTATTTTTTAAATTTGGGAATTTTGATAAAATATCATCTAGATATTCAGGATCTTTTGTAGATATTAACAGTTTATATTTATTTACAGCAATATTACTAAAAGCTTCCAAGACTGTTTCAAACTCTCTTAATTTATCCAGTGTTCCTGCATAAAAGAATCTTTTTTCAGCTCCGTCATGTTGAATATTATCATGTAAAACATCAGGATCAATTGCTGATGGAATTACGAAAGTTCTTGTTTTTACATCTTTGAAATAATCATTTTTCATTTGAAATGATGTTGGAAGAAAAATATCGCATTCATTAATCAATGAAATTTCACTAAATGTTTGAATTTTATTATTTATAATATCAAAGAAACTTTTTTTATTGTTTGCTTCGTCTGTTTGAAGTTTTGCAATTCTTTTTGGAAATGATAATCTAAAACCAACTTTATAGTTGTATTTGATTCTTTTTTTAAGAACATCTTTTAATAAAGTAGTATTATTTCGTACAACCACAAAAGCAAAATCTTTTATAGCTATGCCTTTTCTATCAAGTTCTTCCAGTAAATTTGAGCTAAGATTTTCAGGAATAATGATTCTTCCATCATCTTTTAGTTCTATATCTGTTTTAAATTTAGAGAAAAATATTGTGTTTATTTCAAAATGTCTGTTTAAATATTTTTGAAATAAAGGTCCAATAAAACTGTGATCAGTGTATTCATCTTGGTCTGTTATATATAAAAACTTACTCATTTATTCGCTCCTAAATTTTATTAAAAAATTTTAGCATTTAAAAGTCGCAACAAAAGAGCAATAAAGTTAAATTTAATAAATTTTTCCAAGTAAATCCACATGGGTTAAATAAACACGCAAATCAAATTCAATCTGATGATAAGAAGGCATTACAAAAGTGCAAAGATTATAAAAAGCTTTGTCATGTTCTCTTTCTTTAAAATGGGCAAGTTCGTGAACTACAATCATTTGTAAAAATTCTTCTGGCATATTTTTAAATACAGATGCAACTCTTATTTCATTTTTTGATTTTAATTTTCCACCTTGAACTCTTGAAACTATTGAGTGCATTCCAAGGGCGTTGTTTATAACATTTATTTTTCCATCATACATTACTTTTGAAACTTGGTATTTTTTAAAGTATTCATTTTTAAAATCCATTACATAAGAGTATAGAGTTTTATCATTTGTGTAAGTATGCGCTTTGGGATATTTAGTTTTAAGATAGGAAGTTAATTTATCTTTAGCGATTAGAACCTGAATTTTATCTTGTAAATCTTTTGGGTAGTGGCTTAAATATTTCATAATGAATTATAACCTATTGTGATATAATGCGACCTTATTTTTATTAAAAGAGGTAGTTATGAGTATAGAACAAGAATTAATGCAAAGAAGTGAATCTTCATGTGAGCTTTGTAAATCAACGACTGATTTAAGTGTATATGAAGTTTCACCAAGTGATGGAAGTGCTGAACAATCAGTTCTTTTATGTGCAAAGTGTAAAGAACAATTTGAAGATGAAAGTAAAATAGATGCAAACCATTGGTTTTGTTTAAATGATTCTATGTGGAGCACAATCCCAGCTGTTCAAGTAGCTTCATATAGAATGCTTAAAAAAATAGGAAATCAAGATTTACTTGATATGATGTATTTAGAAGATGAGGTAAAAGCTTGGGCTGATGCTGGAATTTCTTCTATTGATAGCTCAATTATTCACAGAGATTCAAATGGAGTTATTTTACAAGGTGGAGATACTGTTACTATTATCAAAGATTTAGAGGTAAAAGGCGCTGGATTTACTGCAAAAAGAGGAACAGCTGTTAGAAATATTTCACTTACAGATAATCCTGAACAAATTGAAGGAAGAGTAAACGGAGTTAAAATCGTACTTCTAACTTGTTTTCTTAAAAAATCTTAATAAAAAGAAGAGTTTTCATACTCTTCTTTCATTCTCTTCTTTCCTTTCTTACAAACTTTAATCCTATAATAAATATAAAAATAATATATACAAAAATAAGATACAATAGATTTTTTATAATATTTTGGAGTTAATATGCCATTAAAACATATCTTTAATCAAATCGGTCAAAAGCTTGGTATTGGATTAATTTTAATAATAATAATTTCGCTTCATATTTTTATCATTATTGGAAACTCTTTTTTTGTAAAATATTCTATTATAAAAATGAAAGATGATGCAACTTTAATAAATAAAAGCGGAATGATAAGAGGTGGTATTCAAAGAGTAGTAAAACTTGAACTAATTAACCAAGATATTACTTTAGAAATGCAAAAAATTGATGCCATATTTGATGAATTTTTAATAAAAGAAAAATACAAATTAGTTGATAGTAAAATGCACATATTTGTTTTAAAAATTGAAGAATTAAAAAAAGAGTGGGTAGCTTTAAAAAAATTAATCAATATTTATCGTGAAACAAAAAATAAAATAGACAAGAATCAAATTATAGCTCAAAGTGAATATTTATGGAATTTATCTGAAGATGCCTTGCTTACGGTTTCAAAAATTTCATCAGAAAAAACATATATGTTAAATAATACATTTTTAATTTTTTTAGTTGATTTTTTATTGATATTATTTGTAATTTTTATTATAAATAAAAAAATAAGAAATAAATTAGAAATCCTTTCAACAATCGATCCTTTAACAAAAATAAAAAACCGAAATATGTATAATGAATTGCTTGCTTTTGAGCTTGAATTAAATAAAAGATATGAAGTCAAAACAGCATTTATAATTTTAGATATAGATTTATTTAAAGATATCAATGACACTTATGGTCATGATGTTGGAGATTTAGTATTAAAAGAATTAGTTATTCTTGTAGAAGAAACTATTAGAAAAATTGATACTTTATTTAGAATTGGCGGTGAAGAGTTTGTTATTTTTGCTAAAGAGATAGATGAGAATAATTTAGAAAAATTAGCAAATAAAATCAGATTAAAAGTTAAAAACTTTGAACCTACAATGTGCCATAAATTTACTATTAGTTTAGGTGCTACTATGTTTAGACTTGATGATACAAAAGATAGTATATTTAAAAGAGCAGATGAGGCATTATATGAGTCAAAAAATAATGGAAGAAATAAAGTAACTGTAGTTTAAGAAAGTTTGTTTAATTGGTTCATTTAAGAATTAGAAGAGATTTTAAATCTCTTCTTTTATCTTTTCTAATTCTTTTATTTTTTCTAAATATTGCTCTTTTTTAGATGATACAAATTTTATTCTATCTTCATTTATTTCTAAATATTGTTCTTTTGAGTACTTAATAATTTTAAATAAGTAGTTTCTTTTTGATGTTAAAAAATCTTCAATTTTCTCAAATCCAAAGTTTGCTTTTAATTTTGCAACGATTTCATCTTCCCTTGGATATTGAATAGAAAATCTTGAAGGTTCTTTTTTATAAAGCTCTTCGGATTCTAAAATTTGTTGCTCAAAATGCGCAATTGTTGCTTGAGTTGTTTGAATATACGAGTAAGATAATGCGCCATTAAAATAAGCGAATTTTTTTCTTAATGCTGAAATATTTTCTAAAATTGCTCTATGATATGTTATTAAAACATTTTCATAAACTTTTGCGGCAAAGTGTCTTGTATTTGAAAATTCTAAATCAGATGCAATTTCTCTATGTTTTTTAATAAGTTCAAATGGTTCTTGCCACTTTCTAACTTCATTTTTTATGATTCTATATGCATTTCTAAATGATTCATCTGCATCTAATTCTACGTTTTTAAGAAGCTTAATAGATCTTTTAAACATTTTATCAATAGTTTGGTCATCATAAAAAAGACCTTTATATACAGCATCTGAATCAATCCAAAATGTTTCATATGGGTGTTTATCAATTTTTTCACCTAAGAAACCTTTTGTTTCTTCAAATCTAAAGGCTGCTTTTTTCTTTATATTTTTGTATGTTTCTTGGGCAATTTTTTCCATAATTGTTTCTAAAGAGTTGTAAATATTAAATAACTCCTTTGAATATCTTTTATGAATACTTTCAAAATGCTCAATTACTGTGGGTTCGCATGATTTTAAAATATCAATTAATGCATCATAAACTTTAGTTATTGTTTCATACTCTTTTATTAAAATATCACAAATACCTTTTAAATCTTTTTTAATTGCAAATTCTTTAGCTTCAGCTGCTTGTGGTCTTATTGTGTTTTCAATAAATGCTAGAACCTCATTAATATTTGATTCTTTTAAAAGTTTCATATCATCAGACATATCTTTTGTATTGATTTGATTAACTTTTTTCTGGAAAACTTCAAATGAATCTTTGAAAAAATCAAGTCTAGAAACACCGATATTTTTATTTAATTCTTTTTTAAATTCTTTTGTAATTGCATCAAATGAGTCATTTAACAAAACATTTTTTTGTAAAGCTCTTGATTCAAGTGCCATTCTTGCAGAAATTGGTGTAACTTGTGCAAAATATTTAGAAAATTTGTCTTTTACATAATTTGTTGTAGTTTGAACTTGCTCAGGAGTTAATTTATCTTTTTGATTTAAAACACATAAAGATTTGTTTTTAAAGTGTTGCATATATTCATCTAAAACTTCTGCTTCTGATAATTTTCCTGCATTATCAATAAGTGTTAGCCAAATAATTCCACCAACATCTCTTAGAACTTTCCTTGTGATTTCTGTATCACTTTGTGACTGTGAGTTAAGACCTGGAGTATCTACAAATGAAATATCTTTTAAAATATCCATAGGAGCATAAAGTGTAAGATATTTTATATCTTTCATTTCATCTTGTCTTTGATCTGTAAAATCAGCAATTGACTCGATTGGGGCAAACTCTTGAGCGCCTGAATAATAAGTAATTTTTAGTTTATACTCATCTCCATAATTTATAAAATTTACTTTTGACGTAACAGGAGTAATTCCAGTTGGTAAAATATCTCTTGAAAGTAGAGCATTTAAAAAAGTTGATTTCCCTGATGAAAATTGTCCTGTGATTGCAACTTCCATTGGATATCTTGCTCGTCTGATTTGTCTATTTAAAATACCAACAAGTTGATTTGATGGTAAAAATCTTTCATCAAGTAATTTTGCTTGGATTTTTTTTATGTCTCCAACTAAACCTTCTTCATAAATAACTTCATGAACAATATAGGTCTCTTTGTATTCGTTTACAAAGCTTTTTAGGATATTTAAATTTGCACTCATTAGTATAATCCTTTTATTGTTGTAGAAATATTCTCAAGTTTTTTAATATTTTTATGAATATCAATAGAAATTTGACCTTTATTTTTGTCATTTTCTTCAAATGAACTAATCTGCTTTTGTAAAGTCTCTTCATCATTTTTAAGTTTTTGCTCAAAGGTTTTTAATGGAGCATTTAATGTAGAAATAAATGTTTCAATTAACATATTACTTACTTTTTTAGCTTTTGCTTTTATATCTTCTTCAATTGAAGTAAATTGATTTTTTATTAAAAGCTCGATTTCTCTATCTAGTTCATTTAGTTTTGAATCTTTTGATTTTGAAACAGCATCTATAATTTGAGAAATTAAAATCTCATTATTTGATGTTAAAAATCCTGATTTAAAATCATCTTGAAAGAATCCTCTTGCATCAAAATTTTCATTTTTTTGTCCAATTGCAAAACCTAAATCTTGATATTTTTGTTCGCATTGTTCTGCAATTGTTTGAGATTTTTTAATAAATTTATATCTATAATCTCTAATTACATCAATAATTCCATCTTTTATTGCCGTTTCAACGATTACTTTTATTCTTGTATTCTCAGGTCTTTTTTTTGTTTTCTCAAATGAATATCTAACATCACTTACAACTCTTTGTTTAATTACATTTTGTAAATCAAATAATTCACTTTGTAAAAAAGTATCTAATGAATCAATATAGGATTTTGCATCGTTTTTATAATAATTTATATCTTCGTTCATACCTTGAAAAATTCTTGTATTAGAAGCTTTTTTCTTATTAAATTCTTCTAACTCATTTTCTAATTCATCTTTAGATTTTGATAAAAGTTTTAGTTCGTAGTTATAAAAAGAGTTTTGTTTCTCAATAATTTTTTGCAATTGACTTTTAGAAGATTGAATTACAATTTCACCTTTTTGTGAACTTGAACCAAAAAGAGTATCAGTTAGATATTTTTCAATTTCTAAAATACCTGTATCTTCTATTGTAAATCCAGCATCAAGTGCTTCTTGTTCTCTTCCTGTTCTATGTAATAATGCCATTCTTCCAGAAATTGGAATAAACTTAATAGTTTTTAAAATGTAATCAAGTTGAGAATCTTTATTTTGTGCACGTAATTGTTTTTGAATTGATGTTTTAGTGTATTTAATAACCTCTTCTAATTGCTCTTTAGTAACTGTATCAGCTCTTGTAATTACAATTAAAAGCTTTGAAATATTTTGATAAAGTAGGGCATCAATTATAAATTCAACATCTTTTAAAGTAGCACTTTGAGATACGTTCATTAAATGTAACATCATGTCACATTTACTGATATACTCTTTTGTGATTTCTTCTCTTTGAATAACAGGATCATCAAGTCCTGGAGTATCTACTATTTCAATTCCATCACTTAAAAAATCAAGCTTAGAACCTAGTTCTACGTATTTTACTAAGTTACATTTTTTACCACTTGTTTCAGCTGATGTATATGAAGATAAATCTTTTATATCAATTTCATCAAATCTTGAAACAGGTCTTATATAATTTTTAAGTTCATCACCAAATATTTTATTTGTTTCATTTACAAAATCTCTCATTGATTCTAATTGTTCAGCAGATTTTAGAATTCTATCCCATTCATGGGTATTCCAATAATATACTTTTGCATTATCAGTAGGATTATGTTTTACGATTGTAAGGTTTGCAGTTTCAGGAACAACAGCACTTCCTAGAATCTCTTTTCCCATAAGTGCATTAAGCATAGTAGATTTACCAGCATTCATAACACCTGTAATTCCAATAGAGAATTTTTGATTATCTAAGTAATTATTAACAGAACTTAACTCTTTTAAAATTTCTTCATTAGATAAACTATTTTTTAATTCACTTATTAAATTTTCAACAGTTGTTTTTAAATCTTTAAATGAAGATTTCATATCTTCATCAATTTCTTTATTTAAATTTGAATGTTCTTGGGTTAAATTCAATTCTTTATAGTCAAATAAAGAGATTAATTTATTATAGTTTTCATTGTTTAAAATAGATTCATTTTTTAAATACTCAAAAGATGAATGTAAAATATTGATATTTTCTTTTGATTTATTTGATAATATTGTAGAAACAATATTATGTTGTAAATGGTTTAATTCATTGAAGTTTGAAGGACCTTTTACTTTTAATTGCTGACATAAAGTTTTAAAAGAAGTAAGTGGTAAATACTTTTCATAATTCTTTCTAGTTGCACTAATAATTAATGCAAATATTGTAAATGTTTCATCATTAATATTTGTTTCAATAGGCTCCACATCTAAATTCTGCTCAAATGTGATACCGTGATAAAGTAAAAAATAATCATTTGCTAAACTCATTTTCAAATCTCCCAAAATATAAAAAGTTAAATATCACTTTGTGATATTTAACTTTTTATATTTTTTATTTACGAAGGAAAAATCCTTCGTAATAATTATCTAAGTGATACTAATTTTCTTCTTAAGTATGCAATCTTATTTTGTAATGGTAAGTGTTTTGGACAATGGTCTTCACATGCCATTAATGACATACAACCAAAAATTCCATCATCATCACCAATTAACTCATAAAAATCTTCAGCAGTTCTTTTATCATGTGGATCTACTTCAAATCTTGCAACTCTATTTAGTCCAACAGGACCAACGAAATTAGGTCTCATAAGTGCTGTTCCACAAGAAGCAACACAAATTCCACACTCAATACATCTATCTAACTCAAATGTTTCATTTGCAACATCTGGATCGATTCTTTCTTCAAGTTTTGAAATATCATGCACTTCATTTGTATGAACCCATGATTCAACTCTTTTAGACATTGCATCCATCCATTTACCTGTATTAACAGATAAATCTTTGATAAGTTCAAATGCAGGCATAGGCATTAATTGTAATTTTCCTTCTGGATAATTTGCAATTAATGTTCTACAAGCAAGTGTAGGTTTACCATTAACAACCATTCCACAAGAACCACAAATTCCAGCTCTACAAACGAAGTCAAAAGATAAATCCGCATCCATTGTTTCTCTAATTTTCATTAAAGCAATAAAAAGAGTCATACCTGGAGTCTCTTCTAAATGGAAATCCACAAAATGAGGTTTTGAAACCTTAGATTTTGGATTGAATTTTAAAACTGATATTGTTATATCTCTACCTTTTTCAATACTCATTATAAATCTCCTGCTCTTTCGTTTTTCTCTCTATAGTTCATTGGTAAATCAAATGGCATTAATGCATGTTGAATTTCATGTCTATCTTTACCTTCAGCTTGTAATTTTTCAACTACTTCATCAACTTCTGCTTGTCTTTTTTCAGATAATTCATGCTCAATAATCATACCTTTAGCACCATAACCTCTAAATGCTGGTGGTAATTCCATAGTCATAATATCTAATGCTTCATAAGAAATTGTAGGAAGTGTTTGATTCTCATCTGGCCAAGAAGTTAATGTTCTGTTTAACCAGTTTGCATCATCTCTTTTTAAGAAGTCTTCTCTATAGTGAGCACCTCTTGATTCAGTTCTTTGTAATGCACCTTTTGCAACACAAAGTGCAATTTTAAGCATTCTTGGAACTCTATAACCTTCTTCTAACTCTGGATTTCCAGCTCTTTCTTTAGATTTAACAGTGATATGTTTAGTTTTAGCTAATAATTCTTCTAACTCTTCAACCGCAGCTTTTAAGTTAACACCATCTCTAAAAATTCCAACTTTTTCATCCATTAAGTTTTGCATTCTATTTTTGATTCTGAAAATATCTTCATTTCCATTATAAGCTAAAATATCATTTAAATACTTATCTTCTTTATCTAAAAATTTTTGAACAGTAGATGTAGGAATTGTTACGTCATTTGATAAACAATAATCAGCAAAATAGTTACCAATAATCATACCAGCAACAACTGTTTCAGAAACTGAGTTTCCTCCAAGTCTATTAAATCCATGCATATCCCAACAAGAAGCTTCACCAC
>OBMA010001913.1_pt1 | contig 12475 bp, 6 predicted proteins | sample 1539141 | NCBI WGS metagenome assembly OBMA01 (sample SAMEA3991484, study PRJEB22521) | metagenome | biome: anthropogenic terrestrial biome; feature: sewage plant; material: raw primary sludge | place: Sweden | collected 2012-09-26 | reverse complement strand
CTTTAGACATGTCTGTTACAATCACAGAAAATAATTTTTTAAGAGAAAGGCTGTAATTAAGCTGTTTCTGTCGTTCACTTTCTGTATTCTTTGCATCAGCCTCTTCAATAACCCGATCAATATATGAGCTCATCCTTTCCTTCATGAATTCATCCTTCACATATGGAATCGACAAATGAACCATCTCAACTTTTTCATTTCCCATTTTGATTTCAGAAAGTCCCGGTAACCGTCCTATCAAAGTTCTTACATTCAGGCACCGTTCTATACAACTATCAACAAAATGTCCTTTAAGTTCTTCCATGCCCTTCAGACTTGTCTTTATACGATCTCTTTCCAGACAAATCAGATCCTGCATTGCAATAAGTCTTTCAACAAGATCTTCAGCTTCCTTTCTGTTGCATGGAATTTCAGCCTCATCTCTTATTGACGATGCAAGTTCTTGAACCCCCATTTCAGAAAGCGTTTCAATAACCATAGATTTAACTTTCAAAGAATCATTCTTTGCTCTATCAAGACTTTTGCCGATTCTGTCATATTGAAGCAGAAGTTCGTCAAATTGATTTTTTATATCCGGCAGTGTTGACGAAATCTCTCTTCCGTCATCCATATCAAGAGAATTTTGTTTCATCACATGTTCTGCAATGCTGAGAGTATCAGAAATATCCCTTTCACTTGCCTCTGCTGTCCGAAGGCAGCTCTCAACATTTTCTTTTTCATCTATAGTTCTCCTGAGTACTTCTTTCTGAGTATCAAGCTGTTTTACAAGTTTTTCACCAATAATAAATTTACACGACGAACCATCGCCCCGGACATCTTTCGTTTCAAAATCTGTTCTTTCATTATTTATATTGGTAAAACTTGTCTTTAAATCCTCCAGCTCTGAAATAATTTTTTCACCATACTTTTCTTTCAGTTGCCGTTCCTCAAATTCAACAGAACCGCTCTTTCTTTCATAATCTTTCTCTAGTTTTGCTGACTTTTCTGCAGCAACACGCATATTGTCAGCTGCTTTTTTCGATTTTGCACGAATAGCTTCAATTTCGGAAGGTAACAATTCCTTCAAAACTCCAGAATTATATTCTTTGAGAATCACATCTGGCGACATACCAAACGCACGTATTCTCTCTTCTCCCGACAATATATTCCTCTCCAAAGTTGAAGCAAGGATTTTTCCCTGCTCAACATTTTGAGCAGCTTCACCACCCCTCAAAATCATTGAAAATTCCTGTTTCAGCACTTCCTCTGACTCGTCAAGAACATCGTACCTTCCATCAGTCAGATACGGTGCATAATTTTCTTTCCACAAGACATCATTTTCTGAAATATTTGTTCTAAGTGCATCCACTTTTTCTAAAGCATTTTCTTTGTATGTTTCCAATGAACCGATTTCATTTTCATATTCCTTTTGATGTTCCAAAATAAGATCATATTCTTTTTTGGAATTATCATTTTTCAACTCTATTTCATTAATAGAATTTTCAAGCAAGCTCACATTTTGAAGAACGTCGTTTTCTTTTTTCAGAATATTAATCTGTTTTTCTGTTTTGACAAGCTCATCTTTCCTGCTATTTAATAATTTCTCCTTCATTTGGAGATTTTCTTCGCTATCTTCAACAAGTTTTTTTGCATGTTCAAGTTCATGCTTCAGTTTTCTTTCTTTATCCTGCTGATTTAAGTACTCTTCTTCAGGATGATTTATTACAAATGTAAGATCTTCTCTTTCAGAACGAATCATCTCATCTCTCGTTCTAAGTTCCTCTGCAAGATTTGCAAGTTCTGCCTCTGATCTTGCAATTCTTCTTTTGAGACATGATCCATCTAAATATTCACGGGCACTTGTACGAACAACGATTTTCCCGCTGTCACTGATTTTTTCCGAATCAAGCAGATTATCTCTGTCATAAATGATAACTTCATCCGAAAGATCCATACTGAAAAGACCTGCATCCTGTAAAAATGAATCAGCATTTTTTACAACAATGCCATATGGTATATCAGGATTTTTACTTATAAATTTCTCTCTTTGTTCATCATTAAGTTCAGCAAGATAATCAGCACCATAAATAACATCCGCGCCATGACGTGTCATAAGATAATCCATGACCTTCTTTGCACTCTCCCCAGGAATAGAGGATATGCCATCTGTAAATCGTGAATACATATACTGTAAAGATTTTATCCGTTTCCGTATTTCATATGAAAGTTCAATATCACTGTCTATTTTCTTCTGAATGCATGTTATAAGTTTATCTTTTCCATCTGATTCCTTATGATAAACTTCTGCCAGCTTTGAAATTTTTTCTGCTATATTATTTCTGATTTCGCTGTTATTTACCCTTTCAGAATATTCTTCTTCAACAGTAAATGCTTCATACTGTTTTTCTTTCAAAAAGGCTTCATTGTCATTTACCGCCTTTTCAGCATTTTCTATATCATCTTTGAGTTTTTCCCTCTTTTGCTCGTTTTCAGAAAGCCTTTTTTGACATTCTGAAATCATTTCACTAGTCGGCCTGAATTTTCTTTCAGATAGTTCCGAGAGATATTCCTCCAAAAGTTCGCTGTATTTCTGTTTTTCTTTATCCCGTTCTTCAGAAAGTTCTGAGAGAACATACTTTCTTTTTTCTATTTCATTTAAAAGTTCTTCTTTTTTACTGAGCTTTTCTGATATTTCATTTTTCTCTTTCTCAGCTTCTTCCATCTTTAATATAAAATTTTTCTTTTTTTCTTCTTTCTTCAAATAAAGATTATAAACAATTACAGCAATATCTTTTTCTGTATTGCCATTAATATCAGACGCAGCTTTAATATGGTTCAGCTGATTCATATCTTCAAGAATACTAAAAAACTCTTTAACCGCCTCCGCCTTTGAAAGTCTGGCATCCTGTTTTTCTTTCTCCTCATTGATTTTTTTCAATTCTTCATTTGCATTTAATAATTCAGCTTGTTTTTTTTCAACATCAGCTATATCTTCCGTAAGTTTAAGCAGGTCGATTTTCTTTTCAGTTTCAGCAATTCTGAGTTTAACTTCATAAAGTTTTTCACTAAGACACTTCTTTTCTTCCGTAAAACGTTTTTCAATTGCCTGAAGTGTCACATAAATATCTGCAAAGCCATTTGCCGTTTTCTCTTCTTCCTTATAGAATTCCATAAATGATTGTATCCTGTCAGTAAAGAGCTGTATAAGTTCAGTTTCATGGTCAAATGTACGAATTCCTTTTTCTTTTTCAGCAAGTTCCTTAAGCTGTCCTTCTATAGACATAAGAAGTTCAGCCGTATTTTCTGCCGTATGTTTTCCCGAAACTGTTGCAGAAGCACTCGCTTTTTCTATAATTTCTTCAATCAGCAGATCTTCAACAATTTTTCTTGTTGTACGAAAATGAGACTCAAAATATTGCCTTACATGTCCTTCTGTCTGATTGATTCCCCTTATTATTTCCCACTGACTGTCATGCAATCCATAACCTGAAATAAATTTCTGATATTCCCCTTTGCGGTCAAATATAAACACTTTAAGATTCTTTTCTTTATGTGCAAGATCAGAAAGATAATTTCTTAATCCTCTATATGTAATTCTTTCATCATTTTTTACAAGAGGAAGATTTACAATATCGTTTTTATTATAATTCTGATAGAATATAACATAATTGAAATATTCTATTGATGTTGTACTATTTTCTTTTTTATTTTCATTTGATGCAAAATTTTCCGAATCTGATATTGTATCATTATCCTGCCCGGCAGATGCTTCTTTAGCAGCAAATCCGGTAACCATGTACCGCATGCCATCAGTCACATCAGCCGCATCTACTTTCCACTCAATCAGAGAATGAATAACATTATTAACATGATCTCTGAACAATTTTTCAATCGGCTGTTTCTCATCCAATGTACAATTTGGAATCAGACATTGCATAAGAAGAAGCATAAGTACAGATTTCCCGCCACCATTTGCGAGATCATAAAGTGCATTTTTCCCATACATCTTCATTACAAAGTCATCATACATTTGTGTGCCAAAGTTATATTTCACATTATTCACTCTGATACGATTGATACTAGGCATTTTCTTCCCCCTTCAATGTTTTTTCTATCTCACTGCCTGCATCTTCAAAATAATTTTCCGCAACAGCATGTAACCTGTCTGTCGGATAAAAGCGATCCTCAACTATATTGAATAATTTCTCATCTTCAAGAAAATTAAATGTAAGTTTAACATATCCCATACGTGATCCATGTGAAGCCCGGTTTCTTGTACGGTCTTCATTCAACATAGCCGGAAGACTGTCCCAAAGTATCTTTATTCCTTCAAAACTGTTTTCTTTTACATTTGTAAGATCCGGAGCTTCTGCTATTCCAGAACCAAGACTTGAAGCGTCCAGAGCATCTGTAACTGACTTCATGATTTCATCAACTCTTACAAAATCACGAATCTGATAACTCCCTGAATCAGTATAAAATTGAAGAAGTGCTTCATAAATTATAAAGAATGTTAAATAAAGTTCCTGATTTTTTTTTAATCCGAGTCTTATCTTCAGCTCTTCATTTGTATATCCAAAAACTTTATTTCCATTTCCTGCCGTAACAAAAAGGCTGTTCTTATATTCATAAAGTTTAAGTCCAAGCTTCTTTAAAAGATTCATTGTAATATCATACACTTCTGAATCTGCGTAAAATACACGGTAAAGTTCAGCTGTGTCTTTATCATCAGCACTTATAGATCTGCCTGCCGCAAGTTCCGAATAAATATCAAGTGCCTTATCAAGACTTTTTTCTTCCATAATCAATTCCTCAATAATTTTCTAAATTCCTTATTTATCAATTACAGTATATTATTTACAAAGAATAATACGTGTTCATAAGTATCTCCGCCGCCTATAGATGTGTCTGCTTAATTGTAAATATCATATTTGAAATAAACTGATTTTCTTCTATATCATCTTGTTTTTCTTTTCCTTCATGCACATTATGAGCTTCGGCAAAAGTCATCTGCATTGGTAATTTTATGATATCATCACTGTATTCTATATGAAAAACAAAATTTTTATACTTATCTAATTCTTCTGAACCATATTCTGTAACCATTCTCTCAAGAAAAGTCTCTGGTTTCAGAATCATCTTTTCAACTGAATAATCATTTTTTCCTGCAAGCTGAGTGAAAAACGAAAAATAATCACGATTCAGATAGATATTTTCTCCATAACGTATTTCAAGTATCGCATTTAATTCGGAAAGATTAAATTTTTCCCATTTTTCAAACCTTCCAAGTATTTCAAGAAATAGCTTTGCAAAATTTTGGCCAACCGTCCGACTGAGTTTTTCATCAGGATATTCAAAATCAAAATCCGTTTTTTCTCTCTCTCTTATTTCTGTTTTTTCTTCTGAATCTCTATGATCCAGTACTACATTATCAATCACTTCTATCCCGAAACTCTTATATTTCTTAGGCATAAAAAAGGGTTTTATTATGTACCCCATGTCATCTGCAGAATCTTTTTTCTGCATTCTGAGAAGAGCTCCTGTAAATGAATAAACACTTCTGAGACTTTCCCTGCGGTTTCTCTTGACCATTTCATTTGTAAATTCAGAGAGTTCAGCTGCTTTTGTAATAAGGCTGCTATGATTTTCAATAGCTTCCTGAAGAAGATGTTCGAGATGTATCACATCCTTTATCGCACTCCCTGCTTCTCCCCCCGAAACTTTAAGAACGGCCTTATCAAGAAGTTCCCTGTTCCTTTCAAATGACTTCTTCTCTTCTCCGAACCATTTTGAAGTATCTTCCATAAATAAATCTACAGCTTGCGTTCCAGAATGTATATCTGCAAGAAGAAGGTGCTTTATTTCAGCACATCTATGAATAAGTGACTGCACTTCTACATTTATTCTTTGAATAACATCCATGCTCCCGGCAAAATTCTCAGCCCGGATCAGTTTTTCGAGAAGGAGCTGCTCTGTTGTGATTCTGCTTTCATCCCGTACTTCTTTTGTTGAAAGATAGAATTCTATACCATCTTCTGTTATATGATAAATAACATCCGAGGCTCTGACCTCGCTCTCAATAAGCCTGACTCCTGCCATCCTATTTGTGCGGCTTTCCGGCTCATAAAAATTCATTTCAAATGCTTTTCCGCCATTCTGAAGCTTATCAAAAAACCATGATGCAAGTTTTTTTTCTTCTTCAGCCTGCTCTTTGGGTCCATATGCTTTAAAAAGCTCACAATAATCACGGTCTATAATTGAGACAATAAATCTTACAACCTTTTCATATGTAACTTCCTCACAAGAAATGCTGTCTTCATGAACAAAAAAACCAAGTGTAGCCAAAATCATGTATGCCATATCTACAGAAACAAAACTGCCATCTCCATAATTTCTAAATCCACTAGCACTCAGCTGAAAAAAAGGAAAAAACTTCCTGAGATTCAGCATTCGTTCATAATGATCTTTCCATATTTCATTTTTTAAAACAAATTCCTTAGCCATATTCCGGTACTCCAGCATTGTTATTAAAATCAAATAAACAATATACATGTCTGAAAAATACAGTAATCATTAAAATCACAGTTTTTCAAAAGTTGCAGCATCTTTTATAAAAATTATATACTGATGCCGAAACGAAGTTAATTATACCATATCCGCAGTATTTTTACGCTTGAAACATTTTACGTACAAAACATTTTAAGTTGTACATTTATAGTTGATGATATATAATTAATTTGATTATGTAGTAGCCAAATTAAATTTATATTATGGAGGTAACAAAATGGCATTAGTATCCGCAAAAGAAATGCTTCAGAAGGCTGAAGCTGGTCATTATGCAGTTGCACAGTTCAACATCAACAATCTTGAATGGACAAAGTCAATTCTCCTTGAGTGTGAAGAACTCAAAGCTCCTGTCATCCTTGGTGTATCTGAGGGTGCCGGCAAATATATGGCAGGCTTCACGACAGTTGCTGCCATGGTTAAGGCAATGGTTGATTCTCTCGGAATCACAGTTCCTGTTGCTCTTCATCTTGATCATGGTTCATATGCCGGAGCTTATAAGTGTATTAAAGCCGGATTTTCATCAATCATGTTTGATGGTTCTTCTCTTCCAATTGACGAGAATGTTGCTAAAACAACTGAACTTGTAAATGTCACAAATCAGCTTGGTCTTTCTCTTGAAGCTGAAGTTGGCGGTATCGGCGGTGAAGAAGACGGAGTTGTAAGTCTTGGTGAATGTGCTGATCCTGCTGAGTGTGAAAGAGTAAACGCACTCGGTGTAACAATGCTTGCAGCCGGAATCGGAAATATTCATGGCAAGTATCCTTCAAATTGGGCAGGTCTTCAATTTGATGTTCTTTCAAAAATTCGTTCAGTAACAGGAAACACTCCTCTTGTTCTTCATGGAGGTTCTGGAATACCTGATGAGCAGATTAAAAAAGCTATCTCTATGGGTGTAGCAAAGGTTAATGTAAATACAGAGTGCCAGCTTGTATTTGCTGCCGCTACAAGAAAATACATTGAAGATGGTCTTGATCAGCAGGGCAAAGGTTATGATCCTCGTAAACTTCTTGGTCCCGGAGCTCAGGCTATACGTGATGAAGTTAAGAACAGACTTGAAGTATTTGGTTCTATCGGTAAAGCTTGAATTGATTAATTGATTATTTAAGGCGACCTGCATTTGTGTATATCATATTTACTGAAAAATCAGTAAGATGATGCATACCATTATTGCAGGTCGTTTTTTTGACTTATTTTCTTTCTCTATTCTTTCTCTATGTTTTTCCATTCTGCTTTACAACATTTTATTTTGTCGCATTTCCACAAATTTCAATTTGATTTTAAGTAAAATATAACAAAAAAATATATGCCAACTCATATTTTTATAGTATAATAGATTCAGAATGCAAAACAGAAAATTCAATTGCTGTGCACAGCTTACATATTGTAATTCGCTATAATGCCGGAGGGAGATTTCAAATGGTTCTGATTGAAACACAAAAAGATGAATTTACTCGTCTTAAAAATGTAAACATATTTGAAAAGTTTTCAAATGAAGACAGATACAACAAAGACCTTCTTGTAATTGGTCTTGGCGGTGCCGGAGCACACGTTATTGCCAGTCTGAAAAAAATGTTGAAAGATCACATCTCTCCTGAAGATAATATCAATTGGTTTGCTGTTGATTCAGATATTCCTGCCATGGAGCAGACTATCAAAAACAGTCGTGACGGTATTGGTCTTAACAATCTCGAAATCATGAGCATATATCGCCCGAATCTTGACGATATAATGGAAAATGGCTATCACGGCAAGCCTGTACAGGAATCTCTCGCCAAGTGGATGAGCTCTGATTTTCCAAAAATTCATATAGGTACAGAAGGTGCTGAAGGAAACCGTCAGATAGGACGTCTGATGTTTTCAAATGCCTATGAAGATCTTCGTATTCTGCTATTCCAGAAACTTGAAAGTGCATACAGCAAATCAGCAACCGGCAAACTTGATGTCATTATTGTAAGCAGCACCTGCGGCGGAACAGGATCCGGGATAATCTCAGATTTCGTATATAACATAAAAGCATATGCAAAATCAAAGAAATGGCAGAATTTCCGGATTGGCGGATGTCTTATGACTCCTGATGTCCTCTTTGCAAATCGTTCTATATATGAAAACAAAGAAAAATGTATGCTCCTTCAAGCAAACAGTTTTGCTACTCTTGAAGAGATAAACCGTTTAATGCGGTCAAAATACAGCAATGAAACTTATACATTTGAAAGCACAACCCACCGTCTTCAGATGTGTGACAACATTTTTGATACATGCATACTTATTACCGGAAAGAAGGATGACCAGGGATATATTCCGGATGGAACTATTTTTAATGATGTTGCATATTTTATAAATAAACTGGCTTCAAACAAATATATACATGAAGAGTCCTCTGATGGCAGTGATTCAAGAAAATTACTTCGCGATTCTTTCTTTGAGCCAAGTTCTCTTGGTTATTTTAAAGTTGCAAACGAAGCAGATTACAGAATACCTATTCGCGAAATTGAAAACATTTGTGAAGGTCAGATTTTTGAAAAAGTTGATTTATGCCTGCATACTCTTCCTGAAAATATCGATGATATAAAAAAAGACATTTCTGAAACACTTTCTGAAATCAAGATATTCCTTGATGAAACTCCCGGAGAAGATGTTAAACTTAGTGTAAAAGGTCTTATTATGCCGGATTCGTTTTCACGACCTACATATAAACAGATAAAAAAACGCTGTGACGATTTAGCCACAGAACTTCCACGTCAGCTTGAAAACCTAAAAAGTGACCTCCCTGTCATGGTCAAAGCTCTTAGAATAAATATATTCAATTCTTTAAATAACCATATTGAAAAGTATCTTCACTCATATGGTCCATTTAACACTCTGACTATAATTGGAGCATCAGGCGTTGGCAACGTAAAAGATGATTCCGGAATCATCGCCGAAATACAGGGACTTGAGAAAAAGCTCTATGAATATCAGCCTTCAAATGAATTTGAACGTGTTGTAGAATCCATTCTGGACATTGTAAAACGCCGTTTCTTTTCATTTCCAACTGCAAAAAGAGAAACTGAACGCGGCTATTTTGATGCTCGTGTAAAGAGTGCACTTGCTGTTGAGCGTAACTCCATAATAGAAGAACTTGATAAGCAGGATGTTTTTGGTGATATTATACGTCAGCTCCGTCAGCGCGCAGAGCAAATATGTGATATATATGAACCTTTTTATAAAGATCTGTTTGAAGAAGTAAATTCACTCCGTAAAGAGGGTGAACGAATTACCGGTTTTCTCCTGAAGAATGCTAAACGTCATGAATTTCTACCATCTGATTATTTATCTGATAATCGTGTTAATGATTTTCGTCAAGGACTTATCAATCTGATGGTTGATCACGAAAATGATATCAATGCTGAAAAGATTGTTCCTATAAGTGAATCAATGGAACGTTTATATAAAAATTTCCTCATCGGAATAGGAGTATCTGCACCGGAAAAGCTTATAGCAACAGCTTTTGCTGAAGAAGAGCCAACTCTCATGGATATTAATGTTATGTTTGTAGCCCCTGACAGTCAAAAAAGGAAAGAAACTATGAAGCGTGCTGCTATGGCATTTGTAAGTGGTTCCGCAGAAAAAATTGAGAAAAAGCGCCTATGCGAACTCAAAAATGATATCACTTCATCAATTATCAGCAAAAAATATATTTCTCTTCCTGATATCATGCCTTATTTTGATGATGCAGTCAGCTCTATACTTGTAAACGCTCCATATAATATAGATTCCAGCTCTATAACTCAAAATTCCGGTGAACTTGTCATTACAATAGACAGCTTTTTCCTTGGAGTCAAGCCTCAGATGCTCTTATGCTATGATTCAATGATTGAATCTTATGACGCAGCAACCGAGGGTGGATATATGGGAATTCATGTTGTTTAAAAATACAATTTCAAATATATGTAATCCAACTATATAATATATATACTTTTGCCACATTTTTGAATTTCAGTAATTCTGATTTTTAAAAATGTGGCTTTTTATGTTGACATACTGCAAATGTATGATATCATAATGATATCAATTCAATTTCACATATAGTGTGACGAAAGCGAGGCAAATTTATGGAAGAAAAAACAATATCCAAGAAACAGAATGGTATGGCTGCTCTACTTTTAATTATCCTTTTAATGGCTTCTGCGCTTGCATTATTCATTATCGGAATAGCTAAAGGAACAACAGATGAACCATATCTTCCTGCATTTATTCCCGGTCTTACTATAATATGCACCGGATGGATTTTATTTATGGGTTTAAAAATTCTCAAACCTCAGGAAGCACTTGTTCTGACTCTTTTTGGAAAATATATCGGAACACTCAAAGGAGAAGGTTTCTACTATGTAAATCCTTTCTGTACATCTGTAAATCCTGCTGCCAATACTCATCTGGGGCAAAGCGGTGATGTAAATGAAGGGCAGACTTTATTGAAATCAAATTCAGGAAATCAGTCAGTTGAAGCTGTATCAAAGAAAATTTCTCTTAAAGCTATGACTCTAAGTAACGCAAAGCAAAAAGTTAATGATGTACTCGGAAATCCGGTTGAAATAAGTGTTGCAGTTATATGGGCAGTTAAAGATACTGCTAAAGCTGTATTTTCAGTAGACAATTATAAGGAATATCTTTCGCTTCAGGCTGATGCTGCTGTACGCGACATTGTTAAAATATATCCTTATGATATTGCCTCAAACATTGACACTACAGGTGACGGGCAGGCGGATGACGGAAGTCTCCGCGGTTCTACTACAATTGTTGCTGATAGAATACGAAGCATGATTCAAAGCAAAGTAAATACAGCCGGACTGGAAATTATCGAGGCACGCATCACATATCTTGCTTATGCCCCTGAAATCGCAGCCGTCATGCTTCAAAGACAGCAGGCTTCTGCAGTTATTGATGCACGTAAAATGATTGTTGACGGTGCTGTCGGTATGGTTGAAATGGCACTTGAACGTTTAAAAGAACAAAATGTTGTTGATCTTGATGAAGAGCGTAAAGCTGCTATGGTTTCAAACCTTCTCGTTGTCCTCTGCGGAAATCATGACACACAGCCTATTATAAATTCCGGAAGTCTATATTAAATTTTTTAATAACAGATTCTTTTATGACTGATTCTTTAATAATCGATTTCATAAATTGTGTTAAATACCACACATGGTAATTGGTGTTTAATTATATCCAATAATCTTATAGATAATGCAGCAAAACTATATTTAGGAGTTTCAATATGTCAAAAAAGCAAATACCTTTAAGGCTTAATGATAAATTATATGATTCTATAGCTGCCTGGGCCGAAGATGACTTTCGTTCCGTGAACGGACAGATTGAATATTTACTCACCGAATGTGTAAAACAAAGAAAAAAAGATGGTAAATACGTTTCATCCACTTTAGACGAAGAACCAGATTTTAACTTTGACAATAATCTGACAAAACAATAGTTCACTCAGAAAAACTCCACGTAGCAATAAATCTTATTTTATTACTATGCGGAGTTTTTCTGGAAATCTTCATGATATAAAAAATCATGCCGCTGCCACAATTCAGGCAACAGCATGATTTTTTTATATCGATTATTTTGCATGTTCAGAATGCCATTTCTTCTTATTATTATACATATTAACATCCGCAGCAGCAATTACAGCCTCAGGCTTCATTTCATCATTATTGCAGACAGCATATCCTATGCTTACCGTGAGCTGATATTTTTTTTCTTTTTCATGTTCGTCATTTATAGGTTCATTTATTACATTATTTTTTATATCTTCAGCAATTTCTTCCGGTGAATTATCCCCTATTGCATGCACCACCATACAGAACTCATCCCCGCCATATCTTGCAACAAACGCGCTATATTTAAATGCTGTTTCCTTTAGAGCTCCGGCAAACACCTTAAGTGCATGATC
>OBMA010001911.1_pt1 | contig 12483 bp, 10 predicted proteins | sample 1539141 | NCBI WGS metagenome assembly OBMA01 (sample SAMEA3991484, study PRJEB22521) | metagenome | biome: anthropogenic terrestrial biome; feature: sewage plant; material: raw primary sludge | place: Sweden | collected 2012-09-26 | reverse complement strand
AAAAAGTATATACTTTTTGAATCATTTCTAATGAGTTTTGAAGTAGAAAGTACCTAAGAATTTTATCCAACCAAAGGAGCTATATTTTTAATGTTCCCTATTGCGCATCCTGGTGTCACCAGAATGCGCAATAGGGAACAAATAGGTTGTTTTACTGCTGCGAATCAATCAAAAGAGAGGTCATGCCGATAGATCCGCCTAGTATCTTATCGTTGAAGAATGTCACATTATCTTTGTTTCCACGCAATGCCAATGCATAAAGCAGCGGATAGTAATGATCGGTTGTGGGTATTGCCAGCCGGGATGCGTTACTTAGTTTTTCGTAATTTATCAAGGCATCGTAATCTTCCAGAAGAATTTTATTTTTGATGATGTCTGTCATCTCAATGGCCCAATCGTATCCATAATCCTCTAACCCGAAAGACCTGCCGAACCTTACTTGCCGCAGGTTATGGATAATGTTGCCGCTCCCGATTATCAATACGCCTTTGTTTCTGAGGAATGCCAATTCCTCAGCCAGTTTAAAATGGGCTTCAGCCCCCATGGTGTAATCCAGACTTAATTGCAATACCGGAATGTTGGCCTCGGGGTACAGATGCACCAGAATACTCCAGCATCCATGATCGATTCCCCAGTCCATATTAAGCCCAACTTTTTTATTCTGAAACTCGTGAGCAATTTGTGCGGCCAGTTCCGGAGAGCCGTTGGCAGGATAGTTTACATCAAATAGTGCCTGAGGAAATCCGCCGAAATCGTGTATCGTGTCCGGACGCTTCATTGCCGTTACCTGTGTTCCTCTGGTCTCCCAGTGGGCGGATATACACAAGATGGCCGAAGGTTGCGGAAGATTCTTCCCCAGAATGCTCCATTGTTGAGAAAATTCATTTAGTTCTATGGCATTCATCGGGCTACCGTGACCAATAAAAAGCACAGGCATTTGCTCTGTGCTTTTTATTTTATTGAAATCCGATTGTAAACTATCAAGCGTAATCATGATTGTTCTGTTTTGCAGTTTCTTAATTCTGCGCTGGTTCGAAAATTATTCGGCATTAGCGACTATTGTAATGGTAACTTCCATATCATCATTGATGAATGAATCTTTCAGATCTTTAAAGATATTTTTGGATCCGTAATTAACGCCCCATTGGGTACGGTCAATTGTAAAAGTAGCCGTGGTAGCCTTGTAGCTTGTACCTTCGTTGGTAACATTCGCATCGAAAGTGATGTTTTTTGATACACCTTTTAATTCAAGATTGCCACTGATTCTATGAGTATTGACACCGTCATTTAGTTTTTCAACTGTTGTAATCGTAAACTTACCCTCTGGATATTTAGCAACATCAAAGAAATCAGCACTCTTAAGGTGACCTACCAGTTGTTCGTTCATCTTTGCATCGGTCAGGTCTTCACATAAAATCTTATTCATGTCAAGGGTAAATGTTCCGGATACCAGTTCGCCGTTTTCAACCGATAATTCTCCTTGTTTGATGCCTAATGTTCCGTGATGACTTCCTCCGGGTTTGTAACCTTTCCAGGCCACTGTCGAGGCTAATGTATCTACAACTAATTTTTGACTGCCAACATTTGCCGTTGCTTCTTTTGCATCTGATGCATCCACTTTGTTACCCGACTTGCTTGAACATGATGTGGCGATAAACAGAGCCACTGCTGCTAATAAATAATAAGCTTTCATTTTACTTCTTTTTGGTTTTTAATTTATTTGATGCTGCAAAGTTCGGCTATTTAACAGGGGGGTGGGTAATAGTTTTCGGAAAATGTGTTGTAAATTCAGGAAATAAGCTTGCTCATTTCATTTCTGAACTCGCTGGGCGTTACTCCGGCCTTCTTTTTGAATACATTCGAGAAATAGGATTTCTCATTATAACCTAGCTCGAAGCCAATCTCGGCAATCGTTTTTTCACTATTCATCAATAGCTCTTTTGCTTCTGTAAGCTTGCGGGTCTCGATTATTTCGGATACACTTTTTTGAAGGATATTCTGACATATAATATTAAGATTGCGCGACGACATGTTTAATTTTTCTGCGTAGAAGTCAACATTTACATCCCGACGGAAATTATCTTCTAGAATCTGCAGAAATGTACGGAATGTGATATGCTGCGAACAGGGCTGGTCCATTTTCATTGAGGCAGATTTCTTCCGTTCGGACTCAATCATGATAAACAGTGAGCTCAGCAGGCTGCGAAGTATGGCATAGTCCGGTACTTCCTGACTTGCAATTTCGTACATGATTTCACATAGTTTGACTATTTGAGTGAAGTGTTTGTTCTCGGCCAGCTCAATGGTGGCATATTCGTGGTAACCGGCATACAGCTGGAAGCGCGATTCCGGAATAAATTCGCTTTTAAAGCGGAAGATCCAACCTTGCGGATAATTTAACTCGTTGTCGTGCAAAAATGTAATACGGTGACTTTTCCCTTTGGTTACGTAGCTGATAAGCGGTGCGTTGTAGATGGTGGATTTAAAATTTATAAAATGTTCAATCTTTCCCTGCAGGCAGATTACAAGCTCTTCCATGTCGTGAGCGTGCGGCTCAGATAAAAAGTCGGGTAATTGCTTCTCCAGACTGGCAGAAAACGGACTGATGTTGAACAATCTTTCCATATTACAGTTGATTAATAAACTTAAAATAATTACATTTTGACCGGTAATATATACAAAAGTATTTAATTATTTGAGGTTTTTCTTGATTCTTTTGTATAATTAATGGTTAATTATATATCTTTGTTGGAAAGTCTCTCTAGTTATATACAAACCAAATGTCTGTTATTATGTGTGGGAAAATTTATATGCTGCTTTGTTGCCTTTTATGTGTAACATGGATTCAGGCATCTCCATTCGAGAAGGACTCTTTCAAGACTAAAGAGGGGTATGAGTTGTCAATTCACTTTATTAAGCACGGAACTCTTATGCTGACCTACAGGGATGCTGTAATTCAAATTGATCCGGTATCATCTTATGCCGATTATTCAAAACTACCTAAGGCCGACATACTTCTTATCACCCACGAACACGGTGATCATCTGGATAAAAAAGCGGTTGATCAGACAGTGAAGGAGGGTACGGTGTTGATAGCCAACGAGTCTTCTGTTAAAATTCTGGATAAAGGATCTGTCATGAAAAACGGAGATAAGCTTACTCCTGCAGATTATCTTACCCTGGAGGCTGTTCCTGCATATAACACAACCCCCGGAAGAGAGATGTATCATCCTAAACACCGTGACAACGGATATATTTTAACCCTTGGAGGTATGCGTATCTATGTGGCCGGCGATACGGAAGATATTCCGGAAATGGCTACCTTGGGTGATATCGATATTGCTTTTATTCCGGTTAACCAACCTTATACAATGACGATCGATCAAGCCGTAAATGCAGCCCGGATGATTAACCCCCGAATTTTGTATCCCTATCATTACGGAGATACGGATGTTACCCAATTGAAAAAACGACTGGCTTCCGATAAGTCAATCGATGTACGTATCAAACAGCTTCAATAAATATTCAATATTCTATTAACCTATTGTAAATGTAAAAAAATAAATATGAGTACAGATTTTTTGATTGCCGTGGAAGGCAATCGTACAGCCGCTCTTAAGAAGAAGATTATACATTATTATATTGCAAATGGTGATGCAACCATTGCCGATCTTTGCAAAGAAATGGATCTGAGTATTCCTACGGTAACTAAACTGGTTGGTGAATTGTTGGAAGAAGGATACATTCTTGATTTTGGGAAACAGGAAACCAGTGGAGGCCGTAAACCAAACATATATGGACTTAATCCGGAATCTGGTTATTTTATCGGAGTGGATGTGCGCAGAGACTCGATCAATATTGCTGCGGTAGATTTCAAAGGAAAATTTATCTCGCTGGAAGATGAGGTGCCTTTTACTTTGGAGAACACTCCGGCTGCCTTGGAGAATCTATGTATTATCATCGACGAATTTATTGGTTCGCTGAAGGTTTCACGTGATAAGATTCTTTCTGTAGGTATTAATATTACAGGACGTGTAAACCCTATATCCGGTTATAGCTATAGTTTCTTCTATTTTGAAGAAAAACCTCTTTCCTTAATAATTGAAGAGCGCCTTAAACTTAAGGTCTACATCGAGAATGATACCCGTGCAATGGCATATGGCGAGTATATGAAAGGTGCCGTAAAGGGAGAGAAAAATTTGATTTTTGTAAATATTAGCTGGGGATTGGGTGTAGGTATTATTCTGGATGGTAAACTATATTACGGAAAATCCGGATTTTCAGGAGAATTTGGCCATTTCTGTTTGTACGACAATGAAATAATTTGTCATTGCGGCAAAAAAGGATGTCTTGAAACCGAAGCATCAGGATCTGCGCTTCATAGAATGTTGATTGAACGATATAAAGAGGGCAGCAGTACCATTTTAGCCGATAAAATAAATAGCGGAGCAGAAATAACGCTAAATGATTTAATTGATGCGATTCAAAAAGAGGATGTGTTGTCTATCGAAATTCTGGAACATATCGGGACTAATCTTGGAAAAGCAATCGCCGGATTAATGAATATTTTCAATCCGGAATTGGTTATTCTTGGCGGAGGTCTTTCACTTACAGATGAGTATATCCGCCTGCCGATTAAAAGTGCTGTGCGTAAATACTCGTTGAATCTGGTTAACCAGGATACGGAAATTAAAATTTCAAAACTAGGTGATCATGCAGGGGTGTTAGGAGCCTGCCTGCTTTCGAGGGGAAAAATTTTAGGAATGATTTAAGCATTGCTTTCGTATGTTTTTATAATAGTCTTATTATAAAAAAAAGAGAAGTTCTACAGATTGTAGCTTCTCTTTTTTATTTAGAAAAGGTTAGGTGTGGAAAATTCGATGCGTACACGAGTTTATTATGTTATTATTGTCTAAAATTCATTAAATAGAGATTTGATATTAAAATATTTTATTTAAGTTTGCATTGTATTTAAAATTGAATATTTGTTTAGCTGTATAAGTAAGATAATAATCTCATAAAAATAAAATTATGGAAAAAATAAAAGGTCTGATTAATGCTCCATTTACTCCGTTTTATGAAAATGGAGAGGTAAACTATGAACCTATTGAAGCGTATGCAAAATTGTTGGCCAACAATGGTTTAAAAGGTGTTTTTATTAATGGGTCGTCGGGTGAAGGTTATATGCTTACAGAAGATGAGCGCATTAAACTGGCCGAAAGATGGATGGAAGTTTCTCCAAAAGATTTTAAGGTGATTGTACATGTAGGAAGTACATGTGTTAAAATGAGCAATAAATTGGCCGCTCATGCGCAGGAAATCGGAGCCTGGGGTATCGGAGCTATGGCTTCTCCTTTCCCTAAAGCCGGAAGAGTAGAGGAGTTGGTGAAATATTGTGAAGAGATTGCCTGTGGAGCTCCTGCATTACCTTTTTATTTTTATCATATCCCCGCTCTTAGTGGCGTCTTTTTGCCAATGCTTCCTTTTTTGAAGGCAGTAGATGGTCGTATTCCTAATTTTGCAGGTATTAAATATACTTTTGAGAGTATTTATGAATACAATCAATGCCGCTTATATAATAATGGTAAGTTCGATATGTTGCACGGTCAGGATGAAACTATTCTACCTGCATTAGCCATGGGTGGAGCTCAGGGTGGCATTGGCGGTACTACGAATTACAACGGACGTGTATTGGTAGAAATTATCGATGCATGGGAAAAAGGTGATTTGGAGCGCGCTCGCGAATGTCAGAACTTCTCACAGGATGTTATCAATGTTATATGTAATTATAGGGGTAATATTGTTGGAGGTAAAAGAATTATGAAGCTTATCGGTCTTGATCTTGGCAAAAACAGAACTCCGTTCCAGAATATGACCGATGCTGAAGAGGCAGCTATGAAATCAGAATTGGAAGCGATAAACTTCTTTGACAGATGTAATAAATTCTGATATTATTCAGACTTGATATAATCTAACGCCGCAAAATAATCTATTAAAAAACATCAAGTTAAGCCTCGTAATTATGGATAACGTTAAAGAATATCTTAATCAGTGGTCTTCTTCATATAAGGAAGATCTGCTGACAAATATAATGCCTTTTTGGATGCAGTTTGGCTGGGACCGGAAACACGGAGGTGTATACACCTGCGTTAACCGCGACGGCAGCCTGATGGATACAACAAAATCTGTTTGGTTTCAAGGACGATTCGCCTTTGTATGTTCGTTTGCATATAATACGATTGAGAAAAATCCCGAATGGCTTGAAGCGGCAAAAAGCACACTCGATTTTATTGAAAAATACTGTATCGATACAGATGGTCATATGTTTTTTGAAGTAACAGAAAATGGAGAGCCCATCCGTAAACGCAGGTATGTGTTTTCAGAATCGTTTGCTGCTATCGCCATGGCAGAATATGCACAGGCAACAGGTGATAAAACCTATGCAGAAAAAGCCTTGAAGATATTTAAGCAGATAAAGCATCTAACAGAAACACCGGGATTGCTTCCTTCAAAGTATTGTGATAGTGTGAAGATGCAGGGGCATTCTCTAACTATGATTCTGATTAATACGGCTTCACGTATCAGGCAGGTAATAAGCGATCCTATTCTGGATGAGCAAATAGAGTGGTCAATTAATCAGATTCGCAAATATTTTATACATCCTGAATTTAAAGCTTTACTGGAAACGGTAGGCCCCAATGGCGAGTTTATCAATACAAATATGGGCCGGACTATTAATCCTGGTCACTGTATAGAGACTGCCTGGTTCATTTTGGAAGAAGCCAAGTATAGAAACTGGGATAAGGAACTGGTAGATTTGGGTCTGACTATTCTGGATTGGTCCTGGGAATGGGGCTGGGATAAGGAGTATGGCGGTATAATAAACTTCAGAGATTGTTTGAATCTGCCTCCACAGGATTATTCGCAGGATATGAAATTCTGGTGGCCTCAGACCGAAGCAATCATTGCGGCTTTATATGCATATGAAGCAACTGGCGATCCGAAGTATATTGAGATGCATAAGCAGATAAGCGACTATACGTATGCTCATTTCCCCGATAAGGAGTATGGAGAGTGGTACGGGTATCTTCGTCGTGATGGAAGTGTGGCTCAGCCTGCAAAAGGAAATCTTTTTAAAGGGCCATTCCATATACCGCGTATGATGATCAAGTCGTACGACCTTTGCAAAGAGATTATTTCTAAATAAAAAATACCATGGCGATTCTTTAATTGCCATGGGTTTTTTGTTATATATATGGTTTGATTGCGATTTTAATATTTCTCCCTTATCGTAACGCCCGCATTGGTTGTAATATAGTTGCATCAATGCACTAAAGTCTAAGTTTTGGTTGCAATGTAAGTTGCGGCAATGGTATTTTTATTAATTTATTACTGATAATCTCATGAGAAAAATCTGTTTTTATTTTTGCTTTCTTTTTGTTGCCATTTCTGTATTTGGTAATGACACTGTTAGAATTCGGGAAACACAGATCCCCATTTTGATTGATCGGAAAGATAATGTGTTGTTTAACCTGCGTGTCGACTCTAAGCAGAGCAAGGTGTTGAACCATGTTACGCTTCGGTTTGGCAACGATGTTAAACTTTCGGAAATTCAATCGGTTAAGTTGTATTATTCTGGTACAGAGGCTGTACAGCGAGATGGCCAGCTTAATTATGCTCCGGTTGCCTATATCTCCAGAGAAGAGGTCGGTAAAACTCGCGAAGCTAACCGGTCTTACTCCGTTTTGAAAAGTGAAAAAAAGGCTCCAGCTCAAACCGTAACACTTACATGTGATCAGGTTTTGTTTCCGGGAATCAATTATTTCTGGGTAAGTTTGGAAATGAAACCTACAGCGTCATTGGTTTCAAAAATTACAGCAGAGGTGACCGACGTTCATATGGATGGTAAATCTTCTATTCTTACCATTGATCAGGGATCTGTTGTGCATCGGATGGGTATTGGAGTAAGACATGCCGGTGATGATGGAGTTGCTGCATACCGGATACCGGGGTTGGTAACATCTAATAAAGGTACGTTGTTGGGTGTGTACGACATCCGGTATAATAACAGCGCTGACTTGCAGGAACGGGAACAGTGCTGATTTACAAGAGCGTGTGGATATCGGATTAAGTCGTAGTACAGATGGTGGTCAGACCTGGGAGCCTATGCGGGTAGCTATGACTTTTGGTGAAGAGGGCGGACTGCCTTCTGCCCAGAATGGTGTGGGTGATCCGGCAATTTTAGTTGATAAGAAGACAGGTACTATCTGGATTGTTGCAGCCTGGACGCATGGTATGGGAAATGGCCGCGCATGGTTTAACTCGCAGGATGGTATGGATAAAAATCATACGGCTCAGCTAGTCTTAGCCAAAAGTGATGATGATGGCAAGACCTGGTCGAAACCCATCAATATAACATCGCAGGTTAAGGATCCATCGTGGAAGTTCCTTTTACAAGGTCCCGGTAGCGGTATAACAATGCAGGATGGCACGCTGGTGTTTGCTACACAGTTTATTGATTCAACCCGTGTGCCCAATGCCGGAATCATGTATAGTAAAGACCATGGTAAAACCTGGAAGATGCATAACTATGCGAGGACAAACACAACAGTTTATTGATTCAACCCGTGTGCCTAATGCTGGAATCATGTATAGTAAAGACCATGGTAAAACCTGGAAGATGCATAACTTTGCGAGGACAAACACAACGGAAGCACAGGTTGCAGAGGTTGAACCGGGTGTGTTGATGTTGAATATGCGTGATAACAGAGGTGGCAGCCGTGCTGTTTCTGTAACAAAAGATTTGGGTAAGACCTGGACGGAGCATCCTTCAAACAGAAGTGTATTACAAGAGTCTGTTTGTATGGCGAGCTTAATAAAAGTAGAAGCTAAGGATAATGTGTTAAACAAAGGGATTCTGCTTTTCTCTAATCCTAATACAACTAAGGGTCGTCATAGTATAACGATAAAGGCTAGTCTTGATGGTGGACTTACCTTCCCTAATGAGTATGATGTATTGTTGGATGAGGGTCACGGTTGGGGATATTCTTGTCTGACTATGATTGACAAAGAAACAGTAGGAATCCTTTATGAAGGAAGTACTGCTCATATGGTTTTTCAGGCGGTAAAACTAAAAGATATTGTAAAATAAATGTAGTATGGAAGACGAATGCGCCGTAAATTGCATTCGTCTTCTTTGTTTTTAGATGTATATTTTTGTTCCGTTTCTAAGTTGGTACTTGTTTTCTTATTGTATAAATTATTGATTGTACCATTTGAAACTGGCATGTATACAGCATATAAATTAGATAGGGATGAAACGGATTTACTTGTTTTTGTTGCTTATTTGTTGTGCTTCATTGGTTGAGGCACAAAAGATTAAGGTTGCATGTGTAGGTAATAGTGTTACGTTTGGATACGGTCTTGCTAATCCGGCAGAAGAAGCTTATCCTGCGCAATTACAGAAATTACTAGGTGAAGGGTATGAAGTAGGAAATTTCGGGAAGAGTGGAGCTACGCTGCTTTCTAAAGGACACCGGCCTTATATATTGCAGAAAGAGTTTGAAGATGCAAAAGCTTTTGCTGCAGATTTGGTCGTAATTCATCTTGGACTGAATGATACGGACCCTCGTAATTGGCCCAACTACAAAGATGAGTTTGTGAATGATTACCTTCAGTTGATCGATGCTTTTCGTAAAGTAAATCCTGCTTGTAAAATCTGGATTTGCAGACTGACTCCTATTACTGCTAAGCATCCACGTTTTGAATCTGGTACACGCGATTGGTATTGGCAGATTCAACATCAAATTGAAGAAATTGCAGGTGTTGCCGGAGTCTCTATTATCGATTTGCAGGAGGGATTGTATGCTCGTCCGGATTTGTTGCCGGATGCCTTGCATCCTACTGTTGAGGGGGCTTCAATAATCGCCCGGACAGTCTATAGCTCCCTAACCGGAAATTTTGGCGGATTAAAAATGTCTTCTCTTTTTACGGATGGTATGGTACTGCAGTGTAATGAACCGCTGCGGATAACAGGTACATCCAATGCCGGTGACCAAATTACAGTTTCTGTGGGCGGACAGAAGAAACGGACTGTGACTTCATCCAACGGTAAGTGGAGTGTGGTGCTTGATCCGTTGAAGGCTGGTGGTCCTTACGAGTTGTCTGTTTCCGGGGCAAATAAAAGATATGTTTATAAAGACGTGCTTGCGGGCGAAGTGTGGCTGTGTTCGGGACAATCCAATATGGCTTTTATGGTTGCTGAAGCTGCAGAGAAAGCGGCTTTGCTTAAGAAAGCTGGCGATAGTTCCAACGTAAGATTATTTGACATGAAACCTCGTTGGATGACCAATGCTGTAGAGTGGGATGGTTCCGTGCTGGATTCGTTAAACAGTCTGCAATATTTTAAAGATGCCCGATGGGAAAAGTGTAATGATAAGAATGTAAGTCGGTTTTCGGCAATTGCCTACGCTTTCGGACAGATGCTTTCCGATAGTTTAAACGTGCCGGTTGGTTTAATCTTAAATGCGGTGGGTGGTTCTCCATGCGAATCTTGGATTGATAGAAGAACACTGGAGTTTAATTACCCCGGAATATTAAACAACTGGACTAAAAATGACCGGATTCAGGATTGGGTTAGGGAAAGAGCTTCATTGAATATCAAAAAATCGGACAATTCACAGCAGCGTCATCCTTATGAACCGTGTTACCTTTTCGAATCCGGAATTATTCCATTGGCTTCTTATCCTGTTAAAGGTGTAATCTGGTATCAGGGAGAGTCAAATGCCCACAATAAAGAGATTCATGAAATTCTATTTCCCTTGTTGGTTGATAGTTGGAGGAAAAACTGGAATAAAGAATTCCCTTTCTATTATGTACAGTTGTCGGGATTAAATCGCCCGAGTTGGCCTCATTTCAGGGATAGTCAGCGTCGGTTGGAAAAAATTATTCCAGGAAGTGGTATGGCAGTCAGCAGTGATTTAGGCGATTCATTAGATGTTCATCCCAAAAGGAAGCAAGAGGTTGGTGAACGATTGGCTCGTCTGGCGTTGAATAAAACGTATGGAAAAGATATAGTGCCGTCTGGACCTCAATACAAGGAATCCGAATTTAAAAATGGCTATGCTTTAATTTCCTTTGATTATGCAAACGGCCTGCGAACCTCGGATGATAAGGATTTACGTTCTTTTGAAATTGCTGAATTTGATGGACTTTATTTCCCTGCTAAAGCAATTGTGGAAGGAGATAAAATAAAGGTATGGAATGATAAAGTGAAGCATCCTCGTTTTGTTCGTTATGGATGGGCGCCTTATACAAACGGCAATTTGGTAAATAGGGAACTATTACCTGCTTCCACTTTTACTTCGTCTGATAATTAGTCTCGTTCATCCTTTAAAATATTGAACTGTGTATAACTATATTAGAATAGCATTTTGTTGTTTTGCGGGTATTTTTCTTATCGCTTGCCAAACATCACGCCCAGTCAGATGGACTGGAAAGAAAGCTGTTTGGCAGTCTTTACCTTCCTTGCCTCGGACAAATAGTTCCGATTCAATTTCTTTAGGTGTTTCCGGTCATTTCTCCGGAATCACTAATGGATGTATTTTAGTTGCAGGAGGATGCAATTTCCCTGATAAGCCTGCATCCGAAGGAGGGGTAAAGAGATATTACGATTCAATATGGAAGTTGGATACTGCCGGCATGATGACTGGACAATGGGAAAAGGTAGGAACTTTACCCCATCCCGTTGCTTACGGAGCGTCGGTCTCTGTATCGGAAGGGCTTGTCTGTATTGGTGGAAACAATGATAAACAATCATTTTCGTCAGCTTATTTATTGTCGTGGAATGCCGTAGCCTCTCAAGTTGATATAATAAAACTTCCGGAACTACCATTTAGAATGGATAATTTGGCAGCAACATCAAGTGCTAACTATATCTATGTTGCCGGAGGAAATAAAAATGGCATGCCGGCTAATTCATTTCTCCGTCTGAATCTGAATCAGCTGACTAAAGGATGGGAGATCTTGCCCGATTTTCCCGGATGTGCCAGGTTGCAGCCTGTTTTAGTTTCTCAGCATTCTGATGAAGGAACACAGATTTATCTATCCGGGGGATTCCAGCCTGAAGTTTATAATAGCAAACCTTTTATTCCGACAAATTTATTGTCATTCAGTAGTATGAATAACGAATGGAAACTAGAGTCGGCTGTTCCTGTTATGAAGGGAGGTGAATTGCGGACATTTACAGGAGGATGTGCTGTTTCTAATGGAGATAGTTTGATTTACTTTACTGGCGGTGTAAATTATGACCGATTTTTATCTGCCATAAGTATGAACCGAAACCTGAAATTGGCAGAAAAAAATGGTAAAACGAGTTTATTTAGTAGACTTACCAGGGAGAAAGATTCCTATTTAAAGCATCCGGTTGCTTGGTATAAATTCAATAAAGAGATATTTATATATAATACGTTTACAAGAAAATGG
>OBMA010001907.1_pt1 | contig 12507 bp, 5 predicted proteins | sample 1539141 | NCBI WGS metagenome assembly OBMA01 (sample SAMEA3991484, study PRJEB22521) | metagenome | biome: anthropogenic terrestrial biome; feature: sewage plant; material: raw primary sludge | place: Sweden | collected 2012-09-26 | reverse complement strand
ATTATGTTGATTTTTATAGTTTATTCAACCATCCTGAAAAAGATTGGGAAACATGTCTTAATGAAAAGTTAGATAGTCCCCCAGAGCCTTCTTTTTTTGACTGAGGGGGCTTGTTCTAAAAAGTAATGAACCCGAAGTCCTATTTTAAAGGGCTCCGGGAACTATCTATATCTTATTTTAAGTTTTATCGGACAGCAATAATATTTTATATGTATTTTGAGCCGATTCGCTCTAAATGACGGTCTTTTAGAACAAAATTCCCTAAATACTGTTCATACATCATCACAAGAAAATAATAGATACAGTCAAACGGTCTCTTGGTCTCACGGTCTCAATGTCTAATCAAAGTTCTACTAGACGACACATTCAAAACGGACATAAAAAAACCCACTGAAATCAGTGGGTTAAATATAATCATGCGGAAAGAGTGATCTTAAAGCAATCAGAAGTGTTATGGCTTGAAGATAAGAGGTAGGTAGAGGTACAGGTATTCGTTGATGTTACCATAGAAGTGCTGTCCATCCTCGCGCATGGCAAAACGCAAGTTCGCATCCTTGCCGGAATAACGGAAGAGAGGTGCGTACTTGTCAAGAGCTTCGATGAGCAACTTCATCGGATTGCCCGCTATGTCTTTCGTGCCTGTATAGCCATACACCTCGAAATCTTTAGCGAACGGAGAAGATGCTATCATGCCGTTAATCCATTCTGCTGAAGTCTTGGCATCCTGTTTCTTGCCTTGTGCGTCAAACACCCAGATGTCGCCACTGAGTGGTATGAAGGTCTTCACTGCGTTAATGCCGTAAGCCAACTGAAACCATGTGGTGAGGGCTCCCATGGAGAAACCACCGAAGTAACGATGACTGCGTGAACGTGTCACTGCAACGCTGTCTTTACCTTGGAGATAGGTGTTATAGACATTCTCAACGGCAGGAACGAGATCGTTTTGGAATTCTATATGGAAATTACGTGTCATGGCCGTTGCATCTAAAGCATGAGGAGCATTCTTTACATCGTTGTAGAAAGTTGGGCATACAACAATGATTGGCCGCATTTTACCTTCTTCGATCAGGTGGTCGAGGACATCGCGAAGGGCGAACCATTTGTTTGGTGGTGTGAGGAACGATGTAATGTTGTCACCACCGCCATGAATGAGGTAAAGCACATCGTACTTTGTTTTTTTATCCTTTGCCTTATATCCGTAAGGCACGTATACCTGAGCACGTTTCTCCACGGTTTGGCCCTCTACATGGGCTGTGTAGGTGAAGGTTTCGATAACACCTTGCTTTGATGCAGGCTTGGTAATCTCGTTGGTTGCAACTTGTGGTATTGAAGGAACCACGAATTCTTGTGCATTGCCGGCTAACGTCATTACGAGAGCAATGCTAAGTGTAAAAATGTTCTTTTTCATTCTAGGTAAACAAATTATTTGTATTTAAACGGTTTATTAAGATGTAAGGTGTGGGATGTATCGAGGCATATCCCAAACATGAGTACAAAGATAATACTTTTATTTATTTTTGAACTATAATTTTAAAATAAAAAAAGCCCGCTGAAATCAGCGGACCCAACTTAAAAAAATGCGGAGAGAGAGGGATTCGAACCCCCGGTACCTCTCGGTACGGCAGTTTTCAAGACTGCTGTAATCGACCACTCTACCACCTCTCCTTCGTCAGATAACGTGCTTTGTGTTCTAAAGCGAGTGCAAAGGTACACAAAAGTTTTAATCCTACAGGTGTTTTTTGTTGTAGTTTTGCGGCAGTTAGGCATGTTTAACATTTGTAATATCTTTGTTTTTAGCAATATAAAGACCGCAAAAAAATATCAAACACCCCAGCTTTTAATATTTTAGAATGTTTACAATCAATATATTAGCATTATTTGCTGTACATATAATTTAATTTTTTAATAGCCAAGATTGCTTCTTTATCATAGAATAGTCCAGGGCTGATATAGGTTTTAATGTCCTATTGCTTAAATGATAAAAATAAGTTTTTCAACTAAATTGAATGAGAACCAAATATTTCGACTAAAAAAAACACTTTTCCTTACAACTAACCAAACAAATATTACACTTTTCTCAATTTACAAAACAATGTTTATGAAGATTGCATGGTAGATGGTCTCGTACCTATAATATCATTCCACCGTAGATTTTTAGAAAATTTCTGCACAGTCTTGGCAAGAAACTTTGGTCGTTTAAAGAAAAATTGGTAACTTTGCACCTATTGTTAACAACCACTTCAATGTAGTAGCTGACGCATACTACTGACCTATAACATTTTCACGAATTGCAAAATAACCTTACCCCAATGAGAAATATCATAACACTACTGGCTATGCTGGTACCAGCACTTACAGTCTCGGCACAGGAGGCGCAATGGATCAGTCCGCCACAGAAGGATGACGGTGCCATGCCTGCGTTTCGCAAGGTCATCCACATTCGTAAGCCTGTCAGCAAGGCTGTGCTGTCATCGTCAGCCCTCGGTGTCTATCAGATGTGGGTTGACGGCAATGTCATTGACGACAAGCAGTTGAAACCCGGTTGGACAGACTACCGCTATGAGATACCTATGCAGCAGATGGATGTGACACTAAAGAAAGGTAACGTATGTCTGGCGGCAACAGTGAGCAATGGTTGGTGGGCTGGTCCTATTTCACGTAACGTCTATGGCAAGGATGTCTGCAAGGCTTTCTACTGCAAACTCGACGTGCATTACAAGGACGGCACACGGGAGACATTCGTCAGCGACACCACATGGCGTTGTTCCACCGAGGCATCGCCATTTCTGCTTGGCGATATCTACAACGGCGAGACTTACGATGCACGCAAGTCGATGGTATGGACATTAGCCAAATACGATGACTCTTCATGGGCACAAGCCGTCAAGAACAACGACCATCACGGCACGCTCATAGTCGAAGAAGGACCGGCGGTAAGGATACGCGATCTGCGGTTGTGGCGTACTCCAATAAGTATTATTATATATGAAGGAAGCACACCTACGAGCACGACATTCGGTACTATTAATACTAAATATACCACCGACGGCTTACACAAACCTGTTACCTTATCCAAGGGACAGACACTACTCATTGACTTTGGGCAGAACATGGTGGGGTGGATTGACTTCACCGCCAAAGGCAAGACGGGCACCACGCTCACATGGCGTTTTGGCGAGATGCTGAACTACAACGGTGACGAGGCTCGTCTGGACAAAGGACCGGGTGGCTCGCTGTGGACTTATAATCTGAGAACGGCAAAGGCAACGCTGAACTACATAATGAACGGGACGAAAGAGGAGGAGTTTCATCCGTCGCACACGTTCATGGGATTCCGCTATGCCGAACTGACCGCCACGGATGATGTGGAGGTTATCGACGTGAAAGGACAGGTGGTTGGCAGCGACCTGACGGAATGGGGAGAGTTTAAATGCTCCAATCTCGATGTCAACCAACTCTACAGCAACGTGTGGTGGGGACAACGCGGCAACTTCCTCTATATACCTACCGACTGTCCCCAGCGCGACGAACGGCTCGGCTGGACAGGCGACACACAAATATTCTCCCTGACTGCCCTATATAACTCCGACGCAAAGGACTTCTACCGCAAGTGGATGCGTGACATGCGTAACAGCCAGCGTGAGGATGGGGCATTCCCCGAGACGGCACCCTACTGTAATATGTGGGCATACGGCAATGCCGGATGGGGCGATGCCGGCATCATAGTGCCTTGGAATGTGTATATGATGACTGGTGATAAGGATATTCTCACCGAGAACTACGCGGCGATGTGTCGTTGGATGGACTTTTGCGCCAAACAGACAGATGGTGAGTGGACGCATATCGGGGCGGACATAAAGACAGGCGACTGGCTGGCTTATAAGAAGATAGACGGCAGATACGTAGCGTACTGTTATTATGCATACGTGGCACAACTGATGACGAAGGTAGCGCGGGTGCTCGGAAAGGAGGATAACGCGGCACGTTATCAGGAACTCTTCGAGGGTATCCGTACGGAATACCAGCGCCGCTACATCACCGACGGTGAGATAAACACGGGCAAGGACACACAGACGGCATTCCTTATGGCTCTGCATTACAATATGCTCTTTGACAGTCAGAAGAAAAGGGCACGCGAGGCTCTGCGCCGTAACATAGAGACCAACGGCTACAAGTTGTCGACAGGCTTCCTCGGCACGGGCATACTGATGCCTACGCTTACGGAGAACGGTATGACCGACCTTGCCTACCGCCTTCTTCTCCAGCGTGATAATCCATCGTGGTTATATAGCATAGACCAAGGCGCTACGACCGTATGGGAGCGTTGGGACAGTTACACGAAGGAGGGCGGTTTCCATAAGCACCATTGGAACATGAACTCTTTCAACCATTATGCCTACGGTTGCGTAGTGGAATGGTTCTATTCCGGCATCCTCGGCATACAGCCCGATGAGTCGCAGCCGGGCTTCCGCCATATAATACTCCATCCGCAGTTTGGCGGCGATCTTGACTATGCCAAGGGAGCCACGATGACTCCCCAGGGCAAGGTGTCCGTGGAATGGAAGAAACAGTCTGACGGCTCTTATATATATAAGGTACATATACCCGAGGGCTCCACCGCCACGCTATATAATAATGGCACGCAACAAACCCTCGGCAGTGGCAAGCACACTCTGATACTATTTCAAGAATAGTCGTTCGCTTCTATGAAGTACATAATCAAGTTTATAATATTACTATTCCCATGGTGCTTTGTAACAGCCCAATCTGTTAACAAAATGCCGGGATACGCTCTGTTGCCTATGAAGAACGTGTCGGAGGTGATGATGGACGATGAGGGATACATGTGGTATGCTCTTTACGGTGGCGGTGTGTGCAGATACAATGGCTATCAGATGGACGTGTTCAAGAGTGACTATCGCAACAATATGCTCATAGGCGAGAGCAATACCGTGGTGAAACTCCTTGAAGACAAGAACGGCAACATCTGCTTCGGCACGCATCGTGGGGCTTACGTCCTGAAGAAGAAGGACTTCAGGGTGATGCCAATAGACACAATGCTCATTCACAACAGGGTGCGAAATATGTGTATCACCGCAAACGGTACCCTGTGGATTGACTCCGAACTGGGTACGTTTGCCTACGACCGCAATTATCACAGACTTCACCATACGTCAGTTCCTACGGCAGATCTTTTCAGTAATAATGCCAGCAACGGCCGTATCTCGTACGCTCAGAGGCCTTCTGTGGGGAAGATTACAAGATATGATGGGAAATACGTGGCGAATGGCTTTTCCATCGATGACCTGCCGCAAAGTCTTTGCGACACACTTACGAAGGTTTCGTGCGTGACAATCGGAACCGATGGCCTCTGCTATGTGGGGGATGTCCACGGTCTTATAGTTTACAACACGAAGACAGGCAAAGCTCATCGCGCGCCTGTCGTCCATGATAATGTGAGGGGGCTTGCTAAAAGAAGTCGCGGAGGCATATATTTCATTTCTGCAAGCAAGGGGTTGGGAGAATACACGCCTGACGGAAATGTCCGCATCATAGGAGGCACGGGATTCTTCCAGATAGCGTCCGATATAAAGGGACACGTGTGGACAAGCGACCTCTATGGAGGCGTGTGGAGATGTGATATCAATGACGGAACGCTGGCTATCGACAAGGAGGCAAGCAGCAGAAACGGAGAGATGGTGAAAGACATGGTTACTGATGAGTATGGACATCTGTGGTTCGTGACGGAAAACCTTATGCAGGAATATATTCCTGACAAGCATAAGGTGCGATTGCTGACAGTAACCAATCGTAACATAATGTTGCCGGACTTTCGCTCAATAGTCAGGGAGGGACTAAATATGGTGCTGACAAGCGATAGTGCATACGTTACCCTAAGTACAGCAGACAGTCATGGCAGCGACCGAAGCACGAAGGTATGCTCCATAAAAGTAGATGATGAGATGCATTTCCTCAATTCCGGATCAAACAGTATAGAGATACCGGCCAATGCCACCGTCGTTGAACTCTTCCTCTCCACTCTCGACTTCACAAACTCACAGGACACGTATTTCTCTTACCGCATAGGCAAAGGCGAATGGAACATGCTGAGGCGGGGCGAGAACATCATTTCTCTTATCAATTTGTCAAAAGGAACCTACACCATAGAAGTACGCGCAACAGACAAGATGGGATGGATGAGTGAGACTGCCACACGGTTCACACTAAAGAAATTGCCTCATTGGTATGAGACATGGTGGGCTTACTCCCTTTATGCCATAGCCATAGTCACCATTATGCTCTTGATTATGCGTAACCAACGCCAGAAGTCTATGCTAAATCTGCGCATTCGCAACCTGATAGACGAGTTGGAAAGAAGTAAGAATATTCCAAAGGAGAGACTGCTGGAAATTTCTATCATAGACAATACAATTGGTAAAACGGAATCTACAGCTAAGGATAATAATGAACTTGACAAACACAATGTAGTCAACGCAGAATTCCTGCAGCAAGCGACGCAATGTGTAGAGAGAAATCTCAATGACACAGACTATAAGATAGAGAGATTTGCTGCGGACATGAGTACAAGCCGCGCCGGACTTTACCGTAAGTTTGAGGAGGCGGACATAGAAGTGAAGCCTAACGAATTCATACGCACAGTAAGACTACGGCACGCCTGCCGTCTGCTGAAAACGGGGGAATATACCGTAGCAGAGATTGCATATAGAGTAGGCTTCTCCAGTCCTAGCTATTTCAACCGCTGTTTCAAGGATGTATATGGCGTACAACCCCTTCAGTACAAGGAACAATAATATAAAAGTACTATCATTTGATACGTTTTTTATATATAACAAAAGTCTTTTTCACGAACTTTGTACCCAGAAATTTAAACAAAATCAAGTGTAAATTATGAAAAAAACCTTTGCCTTGCTGATTGCCTTGATATCAGTACTGACCATCAGCGCACAACGCTACACCGACCGTCTTGACCGCGGACTAGTAGCACAGAAAATGACAACCGGAGTATTCGTAAGCTGGAGAATACCCGCCGAAGAATACTACGACGTTACCTACAACCTTTACAAAGACGGTGGTTTACTGAAAAGTGGGCTCAACGTTTCGTGCTATCAGGACAATTCTGGCGCGGCGGCAAGCCGTTATCAGGTGAGCGCCGTGGTTAGAGGCAAGGAGCAAGAATTGTCGGAGACGGTATCGCCATGGTCAAAGACCGATGGCAATAGCAATACGTATTGGCCAATACCTATGAAACCGGTATACAGCAGAAAGACGGGACAGGACATAACGACAAAGTGCAACTATATAATCAATGACGTGTGTCTTGGTGACCTTACAGGAAACGGCAAGATAGACTTCCTCGTTAAGCGTCTGGGCGATGACAATACCGTGGGAAACGACTCTGCATACAACTACATCGAGGCTTACACTATGGAGGGCGAACGGCTATGGTATATCGACTGCGGTCCTAACACACTGTCCAATGGTGCCGTGGAACTCAATGCCGTCAGTTTCGACTGGGACATGGATGGAAGGTGCGAGGTGGTGGCACGCTTCGGCGACGGTGCCATCATTCACGATGCCAACGGTGTAGAGCACGTGATTGGTTCACTTGATGTCAATACGCGTTACAATGGCATGGAATACACCTACACCGGAGACGAATGGCTTGTCTATCTTGACGGAAAGACCGGTGTGCCTTACCATATAGGTCCCACAGAACATCCTGAATATATGACATATCCCTTGCTTCGTGGCAGCGACTCTGACTGGGGAACGGGCATCGTAGGCCACCGTTCGAGCAAGTATTTCTTCGGCGCACCTTTCCTCGACGGTCATCATCCAAGTATCTTCCTTGCACGTGGCGCATACAGCCAACACAAGATGGCAGCATACGACGTGGACCCTCTTACGCACCAACTCACACAGATATGGGAATGGCACAATAATGTATCGACGAGTCCTTGGTATGGCAATGGTTTCCACAACTACTGTGTTGCTGATGTTGACTGGGACGGAAGGGACGAAATCGTATATGGCTCTATGGTAATAGACGATAATGGACTGGGACTCTCTACGACAGGTCTCGGGCACGGTGATGCACAGCATTGCTCGGATTTCGACCCTTACCGACACGGGCAGGAGATATTTACCTGCAATGAGGCAAAACCATGCAACAACTACCGCGACGCAACAACATCCACCATCTACTACCGCCTTGTTGGCAATGACGATGACGGACGTGCTATGTGTGCCAACGTCTCAGACGCCTATCCAGGAGCCGAAGCTGCAAGTGCCGCATCGGGCATCATCAACTGTTGCTCGGCGAAGGTCATTGACGGATGGACAAACAACTGGTACACAGGTAACGACCCTATGGCTCTTAACTTCCGCATATATTGGGATGGTGACCTGCTTGAGGAAACCGTCAATAGTCCTGGAACGGAGAAGGAGTGCATCATAGTGAAACCGTCTCAGGGACGCATATTTCAGACAGGCGGTGTGTCGATGTGTAACTGGACAAAGAACACGCCGTGCGCCATGGGTGACATAATTGGCGACTGGCGTGAGGAACTTGTCTTAAGGGACGGTTCCAATAAAGAGCTCCGCATCTATACCACGCCGAAAACGACAACCTATCGCAATTACTCGCTGTGGCACGACCACCAGTACCGCAACGGCATGGTGTGGGAAGAGTGTGGATATAACCAGCCGCCTCATACAAGCTACTTCCTCGGCAACCTCGAAGACATAACCATGGCACCGCCAGCTCTCACCATGACGGGCAGAGAAGAGGTCGCTGACGGAGGAACCATCACCGATGAGGACAAGCACTTCATCGTATGCGACAACGGCAACACGGAGATACACATTGCCGACGGGGCAAAGCCTTATATGGTGACCTTCAACGTGCCAAGTCACGTGGAGGGCACGGCAGCAAGCAATTGCACCGTACAGAAGACATCCATAAACACTACTTATAGCACATGCAACGTTACGGGCGGAGCACTTGCCGGCAGTATGCGCTTCGTCAAGCAGGGTGACGGAACACTTAATCTTCCCAAGGTTGACATGGCATATACCGGCACCACTGACGTATGGGCTGGCGTGCTTAACTTTGATGGTACATTGAAGAATTCAGAACTGTGGCTCAACAGGTTTGCTGAACTGAACAGCAACGGAGGTGAGTTCTGCAGCATTAAAGCTGACTATGGCAGTATAATACGTCCGGGAGGTGAGAATAAAAAAGGCGAAATCGTAGTTGATTCTCTGCTTACCCTCAATTTCGGTTCACATATAGTTCTCGACCTCTATTCAGAAAATACTACATCAGACTTCATTTCAACCAAGACTCTCAAAATCGGAACAAAGACAGGCGAGGTCTGGCAAAAATACGGTCCTGAATATCTTATGCCTGTAATAGAAGTGACAGAACATATAAATACTAATGACAGCACACTTGCCGAAGGGTGCTATCTCATAGCTAAAGCAGACTCCGTAATAGGTAACCTCAACGACATAAAGATTGAAGGCGTTACAACGCTAAAAGCCTCACTTAAGCAGGACGAAAACGGATTCATATACCTCTCTTTGAGTTCCGTGAGAGATGCTTCTTACATAACATGGACAGGAAATGAGGGAAGCACATGGGACTATGGCACGGCAAAGAACTTCTATCTCACTGATGATGCAGACAAGACACCTGACATATTTGTAAATGGTGATGTGGTTGAGTTCAATGATGATGCCGCTACATATTCCGTTAGCATTGCATCTGGTCAGGAATTGTCGGTCGATACTCTAATTGTTAATAGTCAGAAGAATTACACTTTTGCCGGAGGAGGTTCGGTTGTAAATGGCGCTTTGGTAAAGGAAGGAGACGGAACAGTCACTATAAGCAACGACAATACCTACATCGGAGGCAACTACCTCCGCGGCGGTACGGTGAAGGTCAGTTCCTTGGCAAACAAGTATCAAGCATACGGCAACCTAGGCGGAATGACTACAAGTGCAAGTAAGTTCACGATGGAGAATGGTGCCACGCTGCAAAACACGTCGGACGTTGAGCAGGGCAGCCCGATGCAGATGAAGGATGACGAAGGTGGCATTATCAACACGACAAAGACATTCACTATGGACAGCGAATTCTCTGGCACGCTCCTTACAAAGAAAGGCTCGGGCAACCTCGTGCTGCAAGGTTCCAGCGTAGTGACTAAGATGAGCATACAGGGTGGCACGGTAACCATCAACAACGGTTCGCCCTCCAAGAGCGTAGAACTGAAGAACGGAACTCTGGTTGACAACGTATTTAACAGCACTCACCCAAGCATCAATGTTACTGCTGATTGCACTGCCACGTGGAAGTTAAGTCCGTCATATTATCAGGCGTATGAAAACAGCCTTACGGGGTCTGGTACTATAACTATAATACCAACAAATACTGTTTGCAGAAGCCGTGTGACAGGAAACTGGAGCGCATTTACTGGCACTATTAAACATACCACCGCTGCCATCTGGTTCCCTTTGGATGCTTCAACAGGTTTGCCTAACGGTACACTCAACCTGGCTGCTGACTGTGGCATGACCAACACCTGCAAGTCATTCACCATCGGCAAACTGACAGGTTCAGGGAAATTGTGCCAACCCATTTCTAACTTCACAAGTTCAGCTGCTGTGAGTGGCAACAATACGTGGAACGTAGGTAACAGCAGTGACGAGTTAGGGGACTTTACTTGGAGCGGTATTGTATATGATGAAAACGGTACGTGCAAGACTAATTTCTGTAAGGTTGGAACCTGCAAGATGACCGTTTCCGGTGCTTGGCAGAACCACGGCACCACACGTGTCAACGCTGGTGAACTGCATATAAATTCGGGTGCAACTATAGGCTATGGAACTCTCACTGTCGCAGAAGGGGCAACGCTTTCCGGAGTCAGCAAGAGTGTAGTGCCTATGACCAACAGTTTGTTCACCATAAACGGTACACTTGACGTTGGTATCACATCGACTGTATCGTCAGGTTACATGAATTTCAATGGGAAGGATGTTACATTCGGTGAGAACTCTAACCTTAATATACGGCTCAGAACGTGCGCTACAGCAACTACTATAGGTAATACTTATATTACAAACATAGGGACACTGAAGATGAACGGCACCATCAACATAGCACTTAACTCTGCATACGAGCCTACAATGGATGCCGAGGTGGCTGACAGCTTCTTCGTGTGGACAAGTGTGACAACTATGAGTGGCACGCCAAAGCTCTCTCTACCAGAGCTACCTGTATACAACTACTGGGATACCAGTCGAATAAACGAAGGGATCTTGCTCGTCAGGTTTGACAAGGACAAGTATGAGATATATGCCAATGGTATAAACTCCCTGTCATCACAGGAAACCGTGACGGTCACAGTGGTTGCCGCAAACGGTGTGGCTATGGGAAAATATAATTGTACAGCTAACACTATCATGGTAAATCTGCATGACTTGCAGTTATGCAAAGGAATCTATTTGCTTAACATAGTAAGTGAATCGGGAAAGAAATTTACATTGAAATATACAAAATAGTACAAGATGGGAAAAATAATCATATTTTTTTTATTTGTAATTTTCTCTACTACTGGCATCGAAGCCCAAAACCTTCAGAAGGGTGATTACGGATTTCTGTATTGCCACATGGCTGACAATGGAGAGTGGACGGCATACGCATTAAGCAGGGATGGCATACACTACCATGACTTGCTTGACGGCAATGCAGTAATGGACCCTGAGATAATGTCGCCTATAGAGGGAGGAGCACGTGATGCATATATATGCAGGAAAAGTGACACGGGTAACGGTTATCTCATGGTCACTACTGACATGTGCAACCGTAAGTCAAAAACATGGTTTAACTACGGAATAAACCTTCTGAAAAGTGATGACCTCATCAACTGGACATCCACAACCTTTGATTTCCGTAAAGGTCGCAAGATTTTCTCCGACCCCGACAGTCCTGACATCGTGGACGACTGGAGCAAGATAAATCGTGTATGGGCACCACAGATCTTCTGGGACCCCGAATATATATGGTCGAATGGTGATAAGGGTGGATACTTTATCTACTACAGTATATGGAGTTCTAATCCTAATGACTGGTACGACCGTATGGTGTATTCCTATGCCGACAAAAGTTTCACGAAACTCACTAAACCTAAAGTATTGTTCGACTGGGGCTATGCCACCATCGATGCAGACATCAACTATCTTGAAAGCGACCATAAATACCATATGCTTATCAAGAAGGAAGGTGGACACCCTGGAATATTCCAAACCACGTCTGAATCTCTGACCGGACCTTGGCCGGAACCTTCTGAAAAGGATTTTGTAAACTTCGAGGGCAACAAGAAATGCGAAGGTGCACTCCAGCTACAGCTCCAGCTCCAGCTCCAGCGCCAGCTCCAGCTCCAGCTCCAGCTCCAGCTCCAGCTCCAGCTCCAGCTCCAGCTC
>OBMA010001905.1_pt1 | contig 12519 bp, 16 predicted proteins | sample 1539141 | NCBI WGS metagenome assembly OBMA01 (sample SAMEA3991484, study PRJEB22521) | metagenome | biome: anthropogenic terrestrial biome; feature: sewage plant; material: raw primary sludge | place: Sweden | collected 2012-09-26 | reverse complement strand
ATTTTCTGAACATTAATCTTAAACAATAAGGCTTTAGCCTTATTGTTTAAAGTATCTTTAAATGGAAATATTATCTTTATTTTTAATCTTTGTCGCATTAGAACTTTTTGAATCTAAATGGCAAAAATCTGACACACTTTATGGTTTACTAAACAACAATTTTCAAATTTTCCAAAAAAATATCTTTTTATACTTTTTATTACATGTAACATTTTTTTATACGATTTTTGTATCTTTTTATTTAAATAATTTTAGTTTTTGGATGAGTTCAATACTAATTATAAAATTTTTAGATATTAGTTTTAAATTATCATTAATGAAAAAACTTTCAAATGGAACAAATATTGAAGAAATAATTCCTTTTAATATGACAATGGTACCAATTCTTAGATATATGGGTGTAATAATATATCCACTAAGTTTTCTATTTGCGGCAGCTTTTTAAAATATTTAATTTTATCATTTTATTTTTATGCTAAAATGCTAGAATTAAAGAAAAAGGATTAATTTATGCAATATTTAGTAATAGCGTATGACAATGCAAACGCTCTAGAGCGAAGATTAGAATCAAGAGATGAACATGTTGAAGGTGTAAGAAAATTAATGGCTGAAGGTAAGATTATCAACGCTGCTGCACTTATGGAAGAAGATGTTATGGTTGGATCTACGCTTTTTATTGATTTCGAAACAGATGAAGAGTTAGATGCATGGTTAGAAAATGAACCATACGTAAAAAATAATGTTTGGGATATGGACGAGTTTCAAATCGTTCCTATGAAAGTGCTTCCTAAAGAATAATATCAAATCCCAATTTAGTATAAATTGGGATTTCTTTTTTTATGAGACTGTTATAATTTATCTATGATTATGATCATCTCTTCTTTGTGAATTTCTGTCATTTTTGTAATCTCTATCATTTGATTTTCTATCATAATTTTTTTTGTGATTATCTTTATATCTATCTTTGTCTCTTTTTTCTTCTCTTTTAATTTCATTTTTATGATCTTTATATCTTTGCTTATCATTTATATAATAATTGTTTTCAATTTTTTGATAATAAGGACCATATACGGGCTCTCTATCTTTTCTATAATTTCTTGATCTGTTCCAGTCATTGTTTTTATGAAATCTATATTCTCTATAGTGTACATGATTTGGTTTGAAATAACCTCTTGAATATAATCTATCTCTATATGTATATTTATTATCATATAAGAAAAAAATGTTATTATAAAAATATCCTGTTTTATCAAAATATCCAAAATAATATCCAAAATCATCACGATAACCATGTCTATTGTAATCAAAGTTTTTATATCTATTATCATATCTATGATCATCTGATCTAAAATTTATATCAATCATAGAATTATTTCCAATTGGTGATTGAACACTTATTCCTATGTTTGGGCTTGCAAATAAAGTTGAGCTAAGTGTTAGGAGTGAAACTAAAAGTAATTTTCTCATAATGTAATCCTTAAATTAATTTAAGAGTTATACACTTTAAGTGTGAATAAATTGTGATTTATTTTTTGATGTTTAATTAAAGTTTTTTATTATTTTAAATTTATAAAATAAGTAGTAAAAATGGCTATTTTTATCTTTATATTTTGTTTAGCTGTGCTAATATTCGCGAAAATTGCTTGATAGTTATGAAGGTAAAAATAATGAAAGAAATAGAAAAAAAGAATTTAGTTGAAAGAGTTTTTTTAAAAGTAAATCATATTGATAAAGTATTAGAAAGTAAAGTTGATGTAATTTTACTTAGACTTATAAATATGCTTAAATATTTTTTTATTATTATAATGATAGTTTATCTTGCTATTTGTCTTATGAGTTTAGGGCATAAGATTATCTCTTTTACTCTTGCTCAAGGTGCTTTGGATTTTGCTTCTATTAAAAATATTTTAACTGATGGATTATTTACACTAATTGTGATTGCTATTGTGAAGACGCTTTTTATTAAAAATGGATTTGATTATGCACTAACGTTTTTAGAAATTGCTTTTGTTGTAATTATTAGAAAACTGATATTACTTGAAAGTATTCCAAGTGAAACTGATTTATTAATTGCTTTAGGAATTACATCATCTGTATTTTTTATTTTGATAATATATATACATAATATGAAAAGAAAATGGAGAAAAGAGGATAACTAAAGATATTCTAATAATCCTTTTATATAATACGAATAATAACAATAGGACGTAAAAATAAGTGAAGTTTTTTAAAAAAATATTTAAATCTGTGGGTTTTAAAAAAGAGAATATTCTAGAAAAGATTTTAGTAGTAGTTGGAGAGGAAGCTTTTTTAGAAAATTATAATAAAGGTTTTTTTCTTGTTCCTTTATCTATAATTGATTCTAAAAAGACTTTGAATAAAAGATTTGCTTTTAATAAATATAGAGATGCATATTATAAAATCAATGAATATTATGATTTCGAAGAGATGAGCTTTTATGTTTGTAAAAATCTTAATGAATTAAGTTTCTTATACAAAATCAAAAAAGCTCTTTAAAAATAAAATATCTATTTTTTTGTATCAGTTATTAATGATATATTAAATAATTGACTCTTTTGAAGAATCTCTAAAACTTTTATAATTTTTTCATATTTTACATCTTTATCGATTCTAAAAATTATATTTCTTTCTTTATCTTCTATTTTTATAATCTCTTCTTCAAGTGATTCATATGAAGTTTCATTTCCATGAATAGCTAGTTTTTCATCATTTAGCTCAATTATTATCTCTTTTTCTTTTAGTTCTATCTCTTGAGCACTTGATGTTGGAAGATTTAAAACTAATGCAAGTTCATCTTTTTTAAACACAGAAGAAACTATAAAAAATATCAAAAGAATAAAAACAACATCAATAAGTGGTGTAATATCAGGAGTTAGTATCTCTCTTTTTTTCATATCTTTTTAAGAACCTCTTTTTGAATTTTTAGCTCAATATCATCTAAAATCCCAACAATATAGTTATAACCAATATAGTGAGGAATTGCAACAATCAAACCAGCAATGGTTGTAATTAAAGCAACAGAAATACCACTTGAAAAGATAGATGGATCACCAAGACCACTTTTTGTAATAGAATCAAATGAATCTAAAACACCAATAACAGTTCCTAAAAGTCCAAGTAATGGAGCGATTGAAGCTATGATTTTTACAGTATTTAAACCAAACTCTAGTTTTCTAATCTTTCTATTTATAAAATTCTCAATTGAATCTTTTTTAAACTCTTGAGAATTTTCTTTTGCAAAAATGATTATTTCAGATACTAAATTTTCTCTTTTATTTTTAAATAAAGCAATTACTACTAATTTCCAAAACATTATTGTAAATCCTATAATATTTAGAAAAATTAGTATATAAACTATTATTCCACCTCTGTCTATATATGTTAATAAATCAACTTCCATTCTTTTAGCTCCTTGTTATTTCATAAATAATTGGTACTGTAATTTCCCAAGAATTTTTATTTAGTTTTTCAGGTATTGGCTCAAACTTCTCTATTTTGCTTAGTATTTCAAGTGCTGCATCATTTAATCTTTCATAGTTTGAATCTCTTACGATTTTGGCATTTCTAATTTGACCATCTTTGGAAATAACAAAAGAAATATGAACTTTCCCCATTTGATTTAATCTTTTAGCAGCTCTTGGATAAGTTTTATTTTCTTCTATTAAACGTCTTAGTTTTGATAGATACTCATTTTCTAATGCTTGAATTTGATCTAAATCTACTGGTTTTTGGGTTTGCACAACTTCTTTTTGAACTTGAGGTTTTACCTCTTCAACATTTTCTACGATTTCAACTTTCTCAACAGGTTTTTCTTCAAGCTTTTTAGGTTTATCCTTTTTAACATGCTTTTTGATTTTTTCTTCATGTTTAACTATGTTTTTACTTTTTGTTAAAGGTAAGGGTTTTATTACTTCAATGGGTTTTTCTACAACTTTTTCTACCACTGGTTCTGGTTTTTTCAATACCACATTTTTTAAATTTATATTTGGTATTTTAGGCGCTGCAGTATTTTGGGGTAATACAACTTTTTCTTCAACTATTAGGTTTGCAAATAGTAACAGGTGTGCTGATATGATCGACGTAAATATGATTACAAAACTTTTTTTATTTTCCATAAGTGCCATTCTAATATGATATTGATAATAATTATCTTAAATGATATATAAAAAAGTAAATTTTTTTAAAATTCATATTTAATACTAAATCTAAAATCTCTTCCCATCTCATTTCTATAAACATCAGGGCTACTTTTTGTGGCAATCGTAGAATGATTTGCATAATATTTATCACTTATGTTATTAATGGCTGCAAAATAAGTCCAAGAAGAGTTTGATGATGGTTTATACTTTAAACTTGCATCATGAGTTACATAACCAGCTCTTTGTATAGGATCATTTAAACCTGCAACTGCATTTAAAGTATAATCTATGTATATTGCATTTGTTAATTCAAGTCCTGTATTAAATACAAGTTTCTTTGAATCATATGCTCCTATTCTTCTAATAGTAATTGATTCATCAACTCCTGTTGTTGAACTTGAGTTATCATTTATTGTATTTGCATCTATTTTTGTAAAAGCTAAACTGCTAAAATATTTATCATAATTATATGAAACTTTTAGTTCATATCCTTTTGATTCAAACTTATTTGAACTATTATATAAATCGACTAAAGTTTTTCCACCTTCACCACTTCCGCCTGTAATATCTTTTGCGATGATTACATTTTCAATAGATGTTTTGAAGATACTTGCATTAAAGTTTAAATAATCATCATCTAAAAATAGATTATTTAATTCATACTTATATCCAAGCTCATATTTTGCGGATTCTTCAGGTTTAAGTTTGCTTGAATATGTAGTATTTGCTTTAATATCTGTAAGCCAAGTAAATGGAACAACTCCGGTCATTCTTGTGTTTTTGCCATAATTAGCATAGATTTTAGAAGTTTCATTTAATGCATAATCAAAACCAAGATTAGGAGAATAACTATGATTTGTAGTTTCTCCAAATCCAGTTTCAAGAAAATATTCATCAAATCTTAAACCATAATAGATATTTAAATCATCAAAAGTAGTTCTATTTTGTATAAAAAGTGCTTGATTTTGTGATTTAACTTCACTTAAATTAGCCCCTTTATCAACACCTTTTTCATCTTGTATTTCAGCACCAATTGAGAATCTATTATTTGTTTTAGAAAAATTAAAATCAAAATGATTTTGTACTTTTAAACCTATAGTATTATTATCATACTTTTTGTCATTATCTTTTCTATTCACATTTACATTACTTAAGTTTAAATTACTATCTAAATTTATCAAATCACTTGGATTATAATTATGTTGCAAAGCATATGATGTTGTTGTAGAATAGACTTTTTCAAGTTTTATAGGACCATTGGGATTATGAATTCCAGCATCACTTCCTAATTTTGCCCATTGAAAATCACCACTGTTTTCATTTTGACTAAGAGTTAATCTTAAATCATGGTCTTTATAGTCTAATAAAGAAAGTTTTACTAAATAATCTCTGTCTTTATATGCAGTTCCATAAAGTTCATTATTCTGTCCATCTTTATAGTTATCATTATTCACACCTGATACACTAACAATTGCTCCAAAGTTATCATTGAAAACTTCGTATGCGGTTATGCTTCCAAGTTTTGTATTTGTGTTTGTATGATAGCCAGCTTTAAAAATAGCTCCTTTATTTTTATCCCCACTTGCAAAATCTTGCGCATCTTTTGTATTCATAATAATTGAGCCACCTAAAGCAGAACCGTTTGATGCATCACTTGCAGTTTTTACATCAATAACTTTTAATAAATCAGGATTAAAACCAAGAACATTAGCTTTATGTTGAAATACATTTTTACCTTGTTTTGCACCATCTAACGTGATATTAAGATTCGTACTTTCAATTCCTCTTATGTATAATCTTTGAACATTAACAGAACCACCTCCAACTTCCATGGAAGATTCTTTTTTAAATAAGTCTAAAAAAGAGTTTGATTGATGTTGTTCTTCTTTTTGTAAATCAATGTTAAGGGAGTTGCTTCTTTTTTCACCTTGGGTAATTACAGGGATCTCTTCTAAAATAGTTAGATTTTGTGCAAGTACGTAATAGGGTAAAAATATACCTAGAGTTAAATATTTTTTTTTCATTATATATGTTTCCTTTTATTGCAACTTAGTTGCGTTAGGTAATAATATAAAAAGTATCTTTAAGTGCAACTTAGTTGCAAATATTAATAATAATGATTATCTAAATTAGAAAAAATTAATATTGTGTTAAAATTTCATTAAATAAGATTGATTATAATTCAAATAAAAAAAGGAGTATTTTTGAGTAGAGTTATTATTCTTTCTCTTGTTTTGTCTTCTATAATATTTGCAAATGAATTGGAAATATTACAAAATGATAAAAAAGAGTTAAGACAAATAGAAAAAAAAGTAATTCAAGAAAAATATGAAGCTGATAAAAATGAGTGGATCGGAACAATTGATTTAAAATCAAGTTTAGGTAAAAGTCGTGATTTTACAGATAATCAAAGTTCAGATATGAGTAGAAGTGTAGGGCTTAGTTTTTCACAAAGTATTTTTGAATCAGGTGGAATTGAACAAAGTATTCAATATGCAAAAGAGCAGTTAAATTCAAGTTTGATAGCTTGGGAAAATGACAATGTTTTGATTTTGCAAACCATATACGAAACACTTTTAAATATCAAAAAATTAAATCTTCAAATAGAACAAAGTGATTATTATTTAAAAAATAAAGATATTGAACTTATATTAAAAAGAATCCAGTATGAAGCAGGAAAAGCTGATATTATTGATTTGAATAATGCAATTATGTCTAAGAATAATCAAGAAAAAGAGAATATTTCACTAAAAAACTCATTAAAAGAAAAAAAATATGAATTATCAAAATACACAGATCTAAGTGCAGATGAGATAAAAATTATTGATTTTAATATAATTGATAAAGAAAAATTTCTAAAAGATAATCTAAATATAAAATATGAAAACTCAAAAGTACAACTTTTAAATACATCATATAAACAGCTAAAAAGTTCATATTTACCAAAAGTAGCTCTAAGTTCAGGTGTGAACTATTTAAATAATGAAAATGACGATTATAGAACAAATGGAAGTATTGGTTTAAATCTTTCAATGCCAATTTTCGATATTACAAAAGATGCGAAACTTCAAAAATCTAAACTAGAAGTATTAAAACAAAAAGTAAATATCAATGATATGCAAAATGAACTTGAGTATGAGTATGAACAGATTTTAACTTTTATTGATACATATGAAAACTATGAAAAAACTATAAATAATAATCTAAAATTATATGAAGAATTAATAATGGTAAATAAAAGTTCAAACGATGCTGGAATGACATCTGATTATGATTTAGAGATTTTGCAAAATACTAGAAAAATCAATGAATTTGATTTAATAGTAAATGATATAAATAAAAAACTTCAATACTCAAAACTATATTTTAAAACTAAGGTTAATATTTAATGAATACAAATTTACAAAATGAATTGAATAATTATTCAAATAAAAGTTCAAATAAGAAATATTATATATTTGCTTTGATTTTACTTCTAGCAAGTGGTGTTGCATATTACTATTTTGATAAAAACAGTACAAATAAAAAACAACAAATTTCATACAATACCCAAAAGATAAAAAAGGGTGATTTAGAAGTTGTAGTAAACGCAACAGGAAATTTAAAACCTACAAATAGTGTTGAAATAGGAATAGAAGTTTCAGGAACAATAAAAGAGATTTATGTGGATTTTAATGATGAGGTTACTGTTGGACAAGTTTTAGCAGTATTAGATACAAGAAAATTGCAATCACAAGTTGATAGTTCTAGTGCTTCATTAATAATTGCAAAGGCAAATCAACAAGAGAGTTTAGTAAATGTAAACAATAAAAAACTAAATCTTGATAGAACTTTAAAAATGTACAACCAATCAAATAAAAAATATCCATCAAAAAATGAAGTTGATGAAGTTAGATTTGCATATGAAAGTTCACTTGCTAGTTATGATAGTGCAAAAGCAAAAGTTTTACAAGCCCAATCGAATTTAAAAACAGATCAACAAAATCTTGAAAAAGCAGTTGTAAAATCATCAATAAATGGAATTGTATTAAATAGAGAAGTTGAAGTTGGACAAACTTTAGCAGCAACAATGTCAGCTCCAAAGCTATTTACTTTAGCAAAAGATTTAACAAATATGGATTTAATTGTAAGTATTGATGAAGCTGATGTGGCTGATATTAAAAAAGATTTAGATGTTACATTTAATGTTGATGCCCATCCAAATGAAATTTTTAAAGGAAAAATCAAACAAGTAAGATATAACCCTGTTGAAGTAAATGGAGTTATTACTTATGAAACAGTAGTTGGAGTTAATAATGAAAGATTACTTTTAAGACCTGGAATGACAGCAAGTGCGAAGATTATTACAAAAGAGTCAAAAGATAATATATTAATACCAAATACAGCATTAAGATTTAAACCTTTAATACAAGAGCCACAAGCAAAACAAAATTCAGGAATGAATAATTTAGTAGGTGCAAGAGCGCCACGAAAATCTGGAGAACCTAAAAATATTAATAAAAGTGAATTTAAAGAGGTTTGGATTTTAGAAAATAAAGAACCTAAAAAAGTTAGAGTAAAAATTTTAGAAAGTGATGGGAAATTTACAAGCGTTGAATCACGTGATTTAAAAATCGATGATGAGATAATAGTTTCACAAAGAAGTGGCAATGAGTGAAGAAAAAACAATAATTGAATTTAAGAATATTGTTAAAACCTATGGAAAAGATGAAGCTAAAACTTATGCTTTAAATGAAGTAAATTTTTCTATAAATGAGGGTGAATTTATTGCTATTATGGGTGCAAGTGGAAGTGGAAAATCAACATCTATGAATATTATTGGATGTTTAGATAATCCAAGTAGTGGAGAGTATTTATTTAATGGTATTAATGTTGAAAAATTAAATAGAAATCAGTTAGCACTTATACGAAAAAACTATATAGGATTTGTTTTTCAAGGATTTAATCTTCTTGGAAGAACAAGTGCTTTAGAAAATGTAGAATTACCTTTAATTTATAGAAGAATTCCAGCAAAACAAAGAAAAGAATTAGCAATGAATGCTTTAAGAAAAGTAGGCCTTGAAAGTGTTGCACATAATGCTCCTTCACAACTTTCAGGAGGACAGCAGCAACGTGTTGCAATTGCTAGGGCATTGGTAACAAATCCTTTGATAATCCTAGCAGATGAGCCAACGGGGAATCTTGATAGTATTAAAAGTTTAGAGATTATGGATTTATTAAAACAATTAAATAAAGAATCAAATATCACTATTATAATGGTAACTCACGAAGAAGAAATGGCTTCATATGCTAGTAGAACTATATATTTTAGAGATGGACATATCGAAGATAGTTTGAAAAAAGGATTTAAATAATGTTAAGTAATGCACTTTTTATAGCCTTAAAAGAAATAAGAAGAAATATCTTACGATCAATATTAACAGTTCTTGGAATCGTAATAGGAGTTGCATCTGTAATTGCAATGGTTATGATAGGAGATGGAACAACAGCTAATGTGCAAGAAAGCATCACTAAACTTGGAACAAATATGCTAACTTTACGAGTAGGGCAAGAAAGAAAGGGACCACCAAGAACTGATAATAGCTCAAAAGCTTTTAAAGTTGAAGATATAACAGCAGTTAAAAATGAAGTTGAAAACGTAAAAGCAGTTGCAGCAGAAAACAGTTCAACTGTAAATCTAATTTACTCAAATAAAAGTTATTCTTCAAGAATAATTGGAACAAACAATGACTATTTTATAATTCGTGATTGGGAATTAACAAGTGGAAGAGTTTTTGATGAAAGTGAACTTGATAGCGGAAAAGCTTCTTGTATACTTGGAACTACAATTGTAAAACAACTTTTTGATGATGAGAATCCACTGGATGAAAAAATTAGACTAAAAAACTTTTCTTGTACAGTTATTGGAGTTTTACAATCAAAAGGAGCATCAACTTTTGGAACAGATCAAGATGAAATAGTAATTGTTCCCTTAAGTATGTTACAGCGTAAAATAAAAGGTGATAAAGATGTTAGTTCTATTTTAATTTCAATAGATAATAGTGATAATATTGAAAAAGCAAAAAAAGATATTACAACACTTATGCAAGAAAGAAGAAATATAAAAGTAGGAGAAACAGATAACTTTCATATAAGAGATACACAAGATCTCCTTTCAACCATGACTTCAACTACAAAAACATTGACTTATCTTTTAGGCTCAATCGCAGCCATTTCACTTCTTGTTGGTGGAATTGGAATTATGAATATAATGCTTGTATCTGTAACGGAACGAACAAAAGAAATAGGAATAAGACTAGCTATTGGAGCTATGGAAGGTGAAGTTTTACTTCAATTTTTAGTAGAAGCCGTTGTGTTATCTACACTTGGAGGAATAATAGGAATACTTTTTGGACTTAGTATTGGATATATGGGAGTTTCTTTTATGGAATTACCTTTTATTATCAATCAAAATATAATTCTGATTTCATTTGTATTCTCAACTTTAATTGGAGTTGTTTTTGGATATTTCCCTGCAAGAAAAGCAGCAAGATTAAATCCTATTGATGCGCTGAGGTATGAGTAGGGTTTTTAAATAGGAATCTTTTTTAAGATTCCTATTTATTATCAAATTCTTTTAATTTATCTATTAAATTAGTTATCTTCAAATCATTGCTTAAACTAAAAGCACTATTTCCTAAAAAATCTTCATGATGAATATTTGCGCCATTATTTAAAAGGTAGTTTATACAATTTGATTTATTACATAAAATTGCATAAATAAGAGGAGTTGAGTTTATATCATCGATTTCATTCATATCTATACCGCAGTTTTTTAAACATTTTATTACTTTTACATTGTCTTGATGAACCGCATAGTTTATGGCTGATAGATTAGGAGAGACTTCTTTTGTGTTAATATTTAAAGAAATTAATCTTTGAATTACCTCAATTTTATTTTTCTGAATAGCCCAATATAAGGTATTCCTACCACTATGATCTTTTATATTTATATCTATGATTTTTGATGCAAAAAATTCAAGAAGAGTGTCCCATTTATTTTCATTTATTAATGAAAAGCAAAGTGTGGTAAATAAATTTTTGTTTACTAAGTGATTGTTTGACATTCTAATTCCTTATATTGATAATCGTTATCATAATATAAGGAAACTTAAATTATCTTGAATTTAGAGGGATTAATTTGTATTAAGAGCTTCTTCTTTTGTAGTTTGTAAAGTTTTATTTTTAGATTTTTTTGCTTGATATAAAGTGTGGTGCCATAATGCAAATCCACAGAATGCAACCCCTGCAATTACATGAACATTTTTAGCAATTTTGTTTTTCATAAACATTGAAGTAACTACAGTTGCACCAAGTGTTGCAGTCATTCCTATTTTTGCAGCTTCTTTTTGAAGTTCTAAATCAATCGGCATCTCTTTGTTTCCTTTTTTTTCTTTTTTCCATTGTTTTAATAGTTTTATTTACTGTTTTTAATGTTAAAAATGCTGTTAGTGCAGTTGCTAATGGTAATAATATAGGCATGATATTTCCTTTTGATAATAATTATCAAAATTCTATCTAAGTAAATCTTAAATAAAACTGATAACTATTATCATATTACTTTAGCTTAACACCTTTTATTGAATTTAACAATAAACCAATTGTTGTCCCATTATGTAAAACAGCTGTTACAATGGGAGAAAATAGTCCAAATGTAGCACCTGCTAAAATTCCTGAGTTAATAGCAACGGTCGCATTAAAGTTTGTATTTATTAAACTCATTGTTTTATTTGCATACTCTTTTGCTTCAACAACACAAGAAATATCATCTTTTAATAAGCTAATATCAGCTGTTGCTTTTGCAATATCAGCACCTTTGCTCATTGAAATTCCAACATGTGCTGAAATTAATGCTGGTGCGTCATTTATACCATCTCCAATGAATGCAACTTTTTTACCTTGATCCATAAGTTCTCTTACGATATTTGCTTTATCTTTTGGTAAAAGTTCAGCTCTTACTTCATCTATGCCTAATTCATTTGCGATTCTGTGAGCTTTTTCTTTCACATCACCTGTTAACATGATGATATTTTTAACACCTAGTTTTCGTAATTTCAAAATAGATTCTTTTGCATTTGCTCTTAGTTCATCAGCTAAACCAATTGTTCCTAAAAGTTTTCCATCGTATCCTATATAAAGTAGCGTTTTTCCATCTTTTAATGAATTTTCTATTTCGATTTTATGTTGTGAAAAATCAATCTTTTCATCATCTTCTAAAAAGTGTCGACTTCCTATAATTACAGATTTTCCATGAACTTCTGTTTTTACTCCATGTGCAACGATAAACTCTACTTCTTCATGGTGCATATGTACAAAACCT
>OBMA010001904.1_pt1 | contig 12521 bp, 11 predicted proteins | sample 1539141 | NCBI WGS metagenome assembly OBMA01 (sample SAMEA3991484, study PRJEB22521) | metagenome | biome: anthropogenic terrestrial biome; feature: sewage plant; material: raw primary sludge | place: Sweden | collected 2012-09-26 | reverse complement strand
CTAAGGCAGATAATGCAGCCAAGTTGAAAGCTGAACAAGATGCCAAGGCAAAAGCTGCCGAAGAAAAACGTAAATCCGATGCCGAAGTGAAAGTAAAAGCTGCGGAGCAAAAACGACAAGCTGAAAATGATGCAAAACGTAAAGCTGATCTGGCCGCTAAAACCAAGGCAGATCATGCAACCAAGTTGAAAGCTGAACAAGATGCCAAAGCAAAAGCGGATGCTGAAGCCAAGCGTAAAGCAGATGCTGATGCCAAGAAAAAAGCAGATGCAGATGCTAAGGCAAAAGCAGAGGCAGACGCAAAACGTAAAGCGGACGCTGATGCCAAGAAAAAAGCAGATACTGATGCTAAGGCAAAAGCAGAGGCAGACGCAAAACGTAAAGCCGATGCCGACGCTAAAGCAAAAGCGGATGCTAAAGCCAAAGCTGAAGCCGATGCAAAACGTAAAGCCGATGCCGACGCTAAAGCAAAAGCGGATGCAGAAGAAGCCAAAGCTGCTGCCGCTAAAAAAGCTGAACAAGAAGCTGCTCAGAAAAAAGCGGAAACTAAAAAAATCGCTGATTCAACTAAAGCAGCTTTTAAAAATAAGATTACCAGAGCTTGGGAAGTCCCTTTAGCCTCTCGAGGAAAATCTATTAATGTTAATATTACACTTGATGCTAATGGGAACGTAAAATCTGTGGTTGCCAATAGTAGTGATTCTGATTTGAAAGCAAGCGTAGAGGATGCTGTTAAACGAGCGTCACCTTTACCAATGCCTGATGACCCTGATATTGTGAGTCAACTTCGCCGAATTTCCATCACATTTATTGCACAATAGTAATTTATCGTGAATAGTTACATGCCTGTCATAGCACAAAGCATGTAACTATGTTAAATAATCAACAGCCACAACAATACTATGCAAATTATTGTAATTATGGACAAGACTCGTAAACATCTCATCTCCTTAGCAGTTTTTACTGCCATTAGCACCGTTGTTCCAGCAACAACTTTTGCACAACTCCATCTTGAAATTGCCAAAGCCCCTGAACAGGCTCCTAAAATTGCGATTGTGCCATTTACCAATGACAAGGCGATTTATCCAATTGTTGAAAGCGATTTAAACCGTTCAGGTCGTTTTACCAGTGCATCACAAAATTTACCTGCCACTGCAAGTATTGATCAGATTCAGGCTGGCGACTGGCAAAATGCTGGCGTTCCCTATGTCGTTGTCGGACAAATGAAAGCTGTTGATGCCAATACATTTGAAATTCAATACCAGTTGTATGATGTACAAAAACAGCAATACCTACTCAATGAGGTCCTGACTGTACCAAGTTCACGCATCCGTCAGGCGGGACATATGATCAGTGATGCGATTTATCAGGCACTGACAGGTATTGCAGGTGACTTTAGTGGGCGTATTGCCTATGTACTGCGAAATCAGGCAACCCCAGCTCAACGTTATACCCTACAGGTTGCTGATACCGATGGCGAACAACCTAAAACTGTTCTTTCGTCACGTGATCCAATCCTTTCTCCTGCCTGGACCCCAGACGCAAAGAAAATCGCTTACGTTTCTTTTGAAACCAAACGTCCTGCAATCTATCTTCAGGACTTGGCTTCAGGACAGCGTGAAGTTTTAGCAAGCTTCAGGGGCTTAAATGGTGCACCAAGCTTTTCACCAGATGGCAAGTCCATGCTCTTTACTGCCTCAATGCATGGTAACCCTGAAATCTATCAAATGGATTTAGCCAGCCGCCAAGTCAAGCGGATGACCAACGATTCAGCGATTGATACCGAAGCACGTTATGCACCAGATGGTAAGTCATTTATCTTCACTTCTGACCGTGGCGGTTCTCCACAAATTTATAGCTATCGTTTTGATGATGGTTCGGTTAAACGCTTAACATTCAAAGGTGCGTTCAATGCCCGTGGCACATTAAGTGCGGATGGTAAAAAAATTGCATTAGTTCATCGTCCAAGTGGAAGCAACTATAAAGTTGCCATTCAGGATATTAATACAGGCATTACCAATATCCTGACACCGACCAGTTTGGACGAATCACCAAACTTCTCACCCAATGGGCAAATGGTGGTTTATGCGACACGTGAGGGAGAGCGCGGCTTACTCTCTATCATGTCAACAGATGGTCGCTTCCGTATGAACTTACCAAGTGAGCAAGGTGAAGTTCGGGAACCAGCTTGGGCACCCAAATAAATTTGATTGATTGGAGAAACATATGAATATTAAATATCTGACACTCCCCCTACTCGCAGCGACCTTGGTTTTTACAGGCTGTGCCAGCCGTAAACCTGCTGCTGAAATTACCGCAGGCAATACACCAAACAGTGCAACAACGGTAAGTACCGATGGTCTCAGTGAAGATGCTGCATTAAATGCACAAAACTTGGCAGGTGCGTCCTCAAAAGGCGTAACCGCAGCGAATAAAGCATTTTTAGCAAAACGTGTTGTACATTTTGACTATGACAGCAGTGACTTATCCCAGGAAGATTATCAGACATTACAGGCACATGCTCAATTCCTTGTTGCAAATGCCAATTCAAAAGTTGCTTTAACAGGCCATACCGATGAACGCGGTACACGTGAATATAATATGGCACTTGGCGAACGCCGTGCTAAAGCGGTAGAAAGCTTTTTAATCACCAATGGTGTAAACCCACAGCAGCTTGAAGCTGTAAGCTATGGTAAGGAAGCTCCTGTCAATCAGGGCCATAATGAAGCTGCATGGAAAGAAAACCGCCGTGTGGAAATCAACTATGAAGCCGTTCCGCCATTATTAAGATAATGCTTTAAGAAAAAATGCTCACATGATGTGAGCATTTTTTATAGCTGTTGTTGGATATTATCATCCTGTTTAGATGACTGCATCGACTCAATCATATCGTGCTTATTAAAATTCTTATACTCAGGCTTCGCTTCATAATCTTTCCAGGCATCTTCCACATTTTCTCTGGAAATTTCATCCAAACTAATCGGCTCACTTGGGGTTGGGGTTGCTTCAAAATTCTTGATTGACATTTTATTCTCCAAACATCCTGTCTAATATGCATCCAACATAGCATGTAAATGAAGACTTGTAATCATAAAAGCAACATAAATAAAGTAAGATAATTTTTATTTTTTGTCGTTCTCATCTAGAATAGCGGCATTCTTTTATCAATTTTGATGCAGCAAAATCGGAGCTATTCAATATGTCGTCAAACCTTACTTTGTCCCAATATTTACAACAACAAAATGGGAATTTGACACCAGAGTTGGCTCAGGTCATTGAAACAATTGCAGACACATGCAAGACCATTGATCAGGCTCTGCAAAAAGGTGCTTTGGCAGGTATTTTAGGCAGTGCGGGTAATGAAAATATTCAAGGCGAAACACAAAAGAAACTGGATGTCATTTCAAATGATTACCTGATTGATGCCCTCAAAGTTCATCCACAGGTGGGTGGCTTGGCTTCTGAAGAGCTGGATGACTTTACGCCTGCACAGGAAAATGGAAAATATTTAGTGCTATTTGACCCATTAGATGGTTCAAGCAATATTGACATCAATATGTGTGTGGGTACGATTTTCTCAATTTTACCTGCTAAAAATGCCGTAACCCAATCTACTGACTTTATGCAGGCAGGCACAGCACAGGTCGCTGCGGGCTATGTACTGTATGGTCCATCCACCATGCTGGTGCTTACTGTAGGTGCAGGTGTTACTTTCTTCACATTTGATCCAACGACACAAACTTTCCTGCTCACCACTGAACAAGTTCAGGTTTCAGTAGATACCCAGGAATTTGCAATTAACTCATCCAATCAACGCCACTGGGAAAATCCTGTAAAACGTTATATTGATGAACTGTTGGCTGGAAAAACCTCAGTCCGTGAAAAAGATTTCAATATGCGTTGGGTGGCCTGTATGGTGGGTGATATTCATCGTATCCTGTGCCGTGGTGGTATCTTCCTTTACCCTTACGATTTAAAAGATCCAAAAAAAGCTGGACGTTTACGTCTGATGTATGAAGCGAACCCAATGAGCATGCTGATTGAACAGGCTGGTGGTGCATCTACAACAGGCCGCGTTCGCATTATGGACATCCAGCCAACTGAGTTACACCAACGTGTGCCTGTAATTATCGGTTCTAAAAATGAAGTGGAACGCGTAACAAGTTATCATTAATTATTTTTAATAATCAGGGCATTATAAATTGTAATGCCCTTTTGGATATCTACCCTATGGCGGTTATTTTTTTAGAATCAAAAGACAATGCAAAAATCAAACATTTGCGTGGACTCATCGAACTCAACAGTGCCCGAAAAAAACATCAACAAACGGTACTCGAAGGAACACATCTGTGCCTAACATGGTTACAACAACAAAAGAAAATCTTTTCCTTATTTACCACTGAACAGGCCTTAGCCCATCCAGATTTGCAAAAGATAATTGAATTGCACAAGGGGCATATCTTTGTGATCAGTGAGGTTTTATATAAAGACCTTAGTACACTGGGTACAACTCTACCCTGTTTGGCCATTATTGACTTACCCTCAAATATTCAAACTATTGATTTTAGCAAAGACACCCTGATTCTTGAAAATGTTCAGGACCCAGGTAATGTGGGTACATTATTACGCTCAGCAGCTGCGGCCAATGTTCAACAGGTCATTTGTACCCAAGGTTCAGCATTACTTTGGTCTCCTCGGGTGCTACGCGCAGGCATGGGCGCACATTTTAGTTTAAAATGTTTTGAGAATTATCAACTTACAGATATTTTACCAAAATTTAATATTCCCGTGTTTGTCACCAGCTCCCACCGTTCCACCAGTTTATATGGTAAGGATTTAACCCAGCCCTGTGTCTGGATTCTAGGTAACGAAGGCCAAGGTGCAAGTGACTATGCCCTTGAACATGCCCAGGCTGTCACCATTCCCCAACCTGGTGGTCAGGAGTCCTTGAACGTTGCAATTGCGGGATCAATCTGTCTGTTTGAGATGGTTCGCCAACGTCAGTAAAAGGTTAAATTATTTTAAATACGCTTTCTCTACCGAGAAAATCCATTACACTACTAAAAATAATTGCTGAAGTTGTCAACGCATCCACCATTTTCAACGTTATATAACTAATGAATTGAAATAATGGTGGGTATCCATGACAGGATTTTCCATCTCTATGGATTTAGCACCGAAACAGGCCCGAACCGATAATGGTACTGACCGCAGTACCGTTGAACAACGTCTGCGTTTTTTTATGCAAGACGTGACAGGTCGTGCACTTGTGATGATGGAAAGTGCAACCCAGGGACAACAAGGCATTGCAATGGATCTGGTTCAGGAAGCTTTTATCTCATTGCATAAATCATATTCAGATAAAAGTACCGAAGAATGGTATCCGCTATTCTATACCATTTTAAATAACAAACTTCAGGACTGGCGGCGCAAAGAAGCACGCCGTGCAAACCCATTTTCATTATTTAAAAAAATTAATTTGGATGATGACGAAGAAATTATTGATGTTGTAGATGAATCCACCCCTAATCCATTCGATTTTCTAGATCAGGAAGTCACAATGGAAGAAATTCAGGCTGCAATCAATCAATTACCAGTACGTCAACAACAGGCATTTATGCTAAGAGCGTGGGAGGGTTTTGATACCATGACCACAGCTCAAATCATGGATTGCAGTGAAGGCAGTGTGAAAACACATTATCACCGTGCAATTCAGGGACTCAGAATCGCTTTAGAGCATTTAAACCCACATACGGGAGGATCATCAAATGAAAAAAGATGAATTCACCAAACAAGTGACTTCCAAGCTTGATCAACTCGCAAGAGAACAACATCACAATAAAATGTTGGTGATGAATCATGTTCTCGATTCTGTTCAAAAGAAACATACGTCTTTTTACAGTATCTGGAAAATGACTGGTTTTGCATTTGCCGCTGCAATTATGGGTATTGTGGTTCTTCCAAGTTCTTTGCAACTTACAGATAAACCACAAAATCAGGTCATCGTAAATCCAAAGCTTTCGCCACAAATGGTTGAAGATATGGAAATGTTAATGGTCTTGGGTGAGGGTAAAGTTCCACATGGCAGCTAGAAAGTTAGCACTTGTTGTGTGTACATTGGGTTTATTACAAACCAGTTTTGCTGGTTCAGAACGGTTTTGGGTTTTCTCTAAACTCAGCAAACCGACAACTGAAGAAGCATGGGATGATTTATCCCCTGAAGAACAGCGTATCTTAATTAAACGCTACCAAACATTGAAAGAAATTCCAACAGACCAAGGCTCACAACTCCAGCAAAGAATGGAATGGTTTACGCAATTACCCGATGATGAAAAACAAAAAATGCGTGACATCTGGCAGAAAATGAGCACTCAGGAGCGAAATAACTTACGTAAACGCATGCAAAATGCAAGTTTGGAAGAACGTGTAACAATTAGAGATGAATATCTAAGTAAATATTCTGAGCACTGACTATAATTTAAACTTAAGCTTATCCCTAGAGGATTACTCAGAATATAAAAAATAGCGCTACTTTAGCGCTATTTTTTGATTCATTGTTTCTACTTTCTGAATCGGCGATAAGCCAGTAAACTTAATAACCCAAATATTGAGAAAATACCCGTGCTGCCACCACCGCTACCCGCAGGACGAGTATCATCAGTTGTTGTGGCCGTACTAATGACACTCACTGTTGCAGTATTTGAAGCAGTACCATCTGCGTCATACACTTGATAATTGAATGAGAAATTAAATGGGTTAAATGTATTTACTTCCTGAACATAAATATTACCGCCATAACAGATTTCTTTATCATCTGGTTCAGGACAAGCCCCTTGACGATCTGCTGTTATGGTCAAATCTCTGTTTGGTATATTAGTTAAACGAATTGGTAACTCAACTCCATCTGCATTTTTCCAGAAAGCAGGTTTATTTGGATTGCTGTCAGGTCCTTTGCCCCCCTCACCTGTATCACCGTCATCATTGGCAAAACTTAATAAATTTAAAGTCGCTTTTTCATGCTGTCTGTACTTTAAAGTTACTGATGTATCTTTAGCCAAAGGAGCCATATTAACAAATGCAGCTTGAATCAAACCAGAAGACTTTACGCTTTCGTCATTTTTAGATTGAATCGTATATTTACAAAAAGCTTTATCACCAGCTTGAGTAATTGCATCATCAGTTCTATAAACAAGAATTTGCTCTAGGTCCTCATTCCATTCACAATGTAGGTTTGGATCAGGTTTTACTGTTTCACCAGTATCATTGATTTGTCCAATCCCCAATGCTTCAACAGTTACTTTGTAATTTTCTGCACTAAAGAAATTTAATTGATGATTACCATCCGTTAATTCAACTTCTTGTGGCAATGGAAGCTTATATTTCTTTAAATCTATATAAATTCCACGATATTTTAAATTTGCCTTAGTTTTTTCTAATAAATCTTTGTATTCTTGCAAACGAATTTTATAATAAGTTAAAAAATCAGGGTTATTAGGCTTTTCAACTAAATTTTCGAAAAAATCATATTCTTGTTGATAACCAGCAATAAGGCTTAATAATGAACCATTAGATAAATCCGCTAGATCTCCAGCAGTAAGCTCCATTAACTCAATTGAACCAATATCACAACTATTTCGTGCATCTGGATCATAATATAAAGTCCCATCCGTAATACGTGCAATACCACGTTGATCTGTAGAACTACAGCCTATTGCCCCCGTATTAATCAGATCTGTCTCAGTATTATTGTTTTTAGGATAATATAAAGGTAGGAATGCCGTATATTCAGAAGCATTCTGTAGAGGACTGAGTAATGTTCGGATATCATTTGTATTACTAATATCAATATTCGTTTTATTATCACTTAAGGATTGATCTGGAACATCGCACTTATTATCACCTTTAAGAGACAAGATATTATAAACTATGTTAAAACCAACTTTTTCTTCTTTAGCTGCATCACCCAATAAATAACGACAAGCATAACTTCCATTATTATAGGCCAGCACATTAAAGCCAAGTAGTTTTGTTCCCAACTTATCATATAATAATGCTGTATTTACCGTATTCTCGACAATCGTATTATTCAATAATTCCAAACTACTGCTATTACTTAATACACTAGAGTTATTATTTGGCGTATCACTTGCTTTGGTATTTCCTGAAAATTGAATTAAATTACCGATTGCTATATCTGCAATATTTTTAGCAATTGTATTGGTTGATAAAGTAACTTTGGGCTCCCCACAGAAATCCAACACGCTCTTTGAACTACTAGAACCATTACTAATTAAACTACTTCCAGTAATACTAATATCACGCTTTGAATAAACATTATCATTAAAGCAACTCATAGCCAGTACACTACCAATTGGTGACTGGTTATCCTGAATTAAGCTATTTGTTATAGAAAGTGAGGCTGTAGGTCCCGCCAAAAATATGGCTCCTCCGCCCAGACCAGCCTGTGAATTTAAGATTTTAGTATTTTGCAATGTAACATTGGCGCCTGCATAGATTGCCCCTCCCCGATCTGGAGTTTTACCATTTCTTAAGATAATATTGCTTAAGGCTAAAGCTTTATTAGCTAAAGTCGTATTGAAAATACGACTATTATTTTTTACCTCAATAGTGGTTTTCAGATCTGTTTGAGCTGGATAATCATTAGTAAGAACACTCTTTTTCTGCCAATCTACAGGACTTTCCCCCCATATTGACACCTCAACTTTTGGAGTCAGCTCTGTATTTAACACATAGGTTCCAGCCTTAAGCTGAATCACTTTCTGAGTAGTTGAAAGTATATCAGTAACTTCACATCCACCAAACGACTTACGTGTTTCTGCAGTTTTCAATGCTTCCCTTAAAGAACAAGCATTTAGGTTATCACCATCCTCATCATCGAAAGTTGTAACATTAATTGGGGTATTACTTGTTGCAGCCAAAAGGGGCATAGCAGCAATTACCATAGTTGCTAATAGAGCTTTTTTATAATTTTTCATCTCATCATCCTTGATTATGATTTAAAACGGCGTATTCCAACTAAACCTAACAACATAAATATTGCACCAAAACCCATACTTCCCCCAGAAACATTCACGGTTTTACTTTTAAAGTTATTTGGTGGATCTTGTACAATCGTTGTTGGGATTTCAATATAATAATTAGAAACATCATTTAAACGTGTTGTTGTAGTCATTACACGTAAATTAAACTTATCCGCCCCATGCCAATTACTGTCTGGCACATAAGTAATGTTGCCATCTTGATCCAAAGTCAGTTTACCTTTAGATGGAGTGGCAGTTTGTTTTATTTCTAAACATCCCCACTGCCATGCTTGCCCATCAGAACGTTTACCCAAGACTTGTTCACAGGAAGCTGGATCTAATAATTCACCATCCAATAAACTGTCTGCAATACTAAACTTCGCAATCTCACCGTACAGAATATCTTGACCAACAATTGGGATATCCCCTCGGTTAATGACCAATTCAATTGCCCCTAAATCGCATAATTCATCATAACCACTACGATTCTTTCCACGCTGATCACTTCCTTCGCAACTTGCTAAACCAACAGCACCACCATCACTATAAATTCGGCCTTTATTAACAATTAAAGAGTCTGACAATTGATTATAAGCCATTAATAAACGTGGTTTAAAGAATCCAAGCATTTGATCTTTAGGTGTATAATACGGACATAACAAACCACTTGCAGGTGGGGTGTCACATTTCTGATCTACAATATTATTCCCTGCAATCAGTTTATTGTCTCCCACACTAAAGTTTCTACGATCAAGTAACTTATCAAATTTGCTAAAATCGCAAGTTGAGTCTATTAAATTACTCTGTACAATTGTTGAGTCTTCTGGGTCTGTTTTCAAACCACATGTGTTCTCACCATTTCCAACAATAATGCTATTTGAAATAGAAGCACTCACTAAATCAGTATTTGTTTCTTTTTTCTCATCATTTTCATCTGTTGTTGTGGTTTTAACGATCCATTTAGGTGCTTGCAGATATAGACCAGCATCGTTTCTGATCATGGTCACATTATTTAAAACCATCCCCTCACGAATATTGGCAACATATCCACCTGTATTATTAAATATAGTTGAATTACGCAAACCAGAAGCGCCATTGTATAAAATATTTACTCCAATGGTTGGATCTTTAAAACCTATATTTGTATACAACAATGAACCATTTTTTGTCGTAATGGTATTATCTCTAATTACAGATTGAGTGATACGGTAATATGGCATATCTGTATAAAGTGCAGCACCTTGATCAGCTTTATTATTCTGAAGAATACTATTGCTAATTGCTACGGTTCCTACAGTTTTCTGTGTATCAGATAAAACACCTGCATTATAAATTGCACCACCATTATTAGCATTACCGCCAGTGAGACGAGAATATTGAATTGTTAATGCTTCACGGTTTAGAATTAAACCACCATTATTTACTTTAGTGGATGAACCTTGTAAATTTAACTCAATAAGACCAACCGCTAGCAAACTATTTTCGACACTTTCATCATCAACCGTAAATAAGCGTTCTGTACCAACCATTTTAATGGTTGCATTATTTAATCCTTTCTTATCATTATTAAAATCCCCACTGGCAGCAGTACTAATGGTCATAGATGTTTTAATTTGTAGAGCCTTATTTAATATATATTCTTTATCACGCCCCAATAAAATAGTAGAGGAAGCTTCCTTGTTACCACAACCATGGTAACCATTCTCAAAAGCTGTCTGGCTACGTTTATTTAAAAATTCTACGGCTTCTCGTAATGAACAAACGGTATCATCCTTGTCTTCATCAACCAACGTTGTGACTTGAATATCCGCAGAATAAACATGCCCAGTAACCGCAAATAAAGCGCAGGCAAGCGTCCGTTTGAGCATACCGATCTCCTTCTATTTTTCATTTTTCTTGGTATTGCAAAATTTAAATTTGCAACCACATCCTTTGTGCGTACTTTGTCATAGCTCTCACAATTTCTCAAGAAATTTTATATTATTGACGATATTCATCAATCAATGCATAGATTTGCTTGAGTGTCATATTGGAAAGCCTGGTTTTTTCGCCTTTTAGCATTTTTTCAAGTTGGGCCAGCGTTTGTAACAATACTGACGCTTGATGCGGGCCATTATTCAATAAATAGTCAACGATTTGCTGATCAAAATGAATACCCCGTCTTATCATAACAGACTGAAGTAAGGCTTGTCGGTCTGCATATGAACTTCCATTTGGAACTTTTACGCTTACCGCCTGCGTTAGTCTGGACTGCAAATCAGGTAGTTCAAGTTTTAATTCAATAGGTGCCACACGGGAAGAAAATACCAGTTGCCCTTCATGATTATTGATTAAATGGAAAACTGCTTTCTGCCAATGAGGGACCCCACTGATTGCATCAATGTCATCTAAAGCAACCAATTCGTAAAACTCTAATGAGGTAATGGCTTCTATAGGCGCATCCAATAGTTCCAGCAAAGATACTTTTATTGCTCGGCGGCCTAACTCCAGATATGAATCACAAATTGCAGACAGCAAATGGCTCTTGCCTGTTCCAGCTCCGCCATAGACATAAAATCGGCTGACCAAGCCTGCATGTAACTGTCGGACCGCATCAACCACATTTCCCCAGCCTGGACCTGAAAAATCGCTGATTCGGGCATCCAGTTGTGGTTCTATATCCAGTTGCAGTTGACGCATATCGTTAATGTGTTCCCCAATTACTTAAAGTCATTTGAATTTGAAGTGCCTGTATCTTGAGAGTTTTTCATTTCAATATCAAGTTCTACATCACCCGCATCAACATTGATGTGCTGAATTTCACCCTGGGGAACACTCACCTCAATCGGTAACCCATAAAGACGGCTTTTTTCGTAATTGTCACGCGCATGCTTTAACAACACCACAATCACTGCTGCGACAGGCAATGCAATCAACATCCCAAGGAAACCACCCAGTTGTGCGCCAGCTAATACTGCAAACACCACCGCAACTGGAGATAAGCCAATTTTATCGCCCAACAAGAAAGGTTGCAGAATATATCCTTCAACCATTTGTCCAATCATGAACACAACACCGACCAAGAGAAGCTGTGTCCAGTCCAGTCCAAATTGGAACAAGGTGGCAATAACCGCTGCAATAATACCAACCGCAAAACCTAGATAAGGAATGATACTCGCCAAACCAGCGATCATCCCAATAATCAGACCAACCTCCAGCCCAATCAACTGCAATCCAACAGCATATACAATTCCCAGTAATAACATCACCAGAAACTGCCCTTTCACAAATGCACCCAATACACTGTGACATTCACCCACAATTCTCAAGGTCGATGCTTCGTAAGGCCGAGGAATCAAGCGTCTAAAGCTTTGCAACATTCTTTCCCAGTCAAGAAGGAAATAGAATGAAATTATTGGAATTAAAATCACCACCCCGCCCAGTTGAATAAAATTCAGACCTGATTGAGCTAGACGTAGCAACATGGTTTGAATACTATCC
>OBMA010001902.1_pt1 | contig 12538 bp, 12 predicted proteins | sample 1539141 | NCBI WGS metagenome assembly OBMA01 (sample SAMEA3991484, study PRJEB22521) | metagenome | biome: anthropogenic terrestrial biome; feature: sewage plant; material: raw primary sludge | place: Sweden | collected 2012-09-26 | reverse complement strand
TCTGTCAGCGTTCATCCTGAGCCAGGATCAAACTCTTCATTCAATATATTTAAACTGTTTCCAGTTTCACACTCATTTTGTCATTTCTTTTGCTTATCTTCTTTTTCTATTTAGTTTGTAAGGTCCTGTTGCCTTTTGCAAGGCGAATATTATTATAAAACTTTTGTTAGTAAATGTCAACAATTTATTTTTCTTTTTTAAAGATTTTTAAAATTTATTCAAAAGTGCTTCTTTATCTAGCAATTTAAAACTTGAGTTAGATACTCTTTCTAGAGTACCCTCTTCTACCAGCCCTGTTATCACCCTTGATAGAGAAGGCCTAGAAACACCAAATATATTGGCTAAATCTGTAATTGATTTTTTTACATGCCACAAACTATTCTTATCTAAGTTGTCTAATATATATGTAGCTAATTTTTCTTCTATTGTTTTATTCGATAGCCATAATTTTTTTGACAAAAACTGTGTCCTGTTAGAAAAACTATTTAATATATTATTTAAGATAATTTTGTTTTTTTGAAGAATGTTTATCAAATCATTTTTTGGTATGTAAAGAAGCTTTGAATTTTTCGTAGCGTATAAATCTATAGGAAAAGTGTTGTCTATTCCAAAAATAAATGCTGGAGCTATATCTGCATAGGGTAGTAATGTTTCTATTTTCACTACCTTTCCATTAACTTTTTGCATTTCAGAAACAAGTTCTCCTTCTAATACAAGCATATATGCTTCTACCTTATCACCCCTAAATGCTATGAATTCTTCACTTTTAAAGCTTTTAGTGTAGTAGCTTGTTTGACTCAATAAAGCTTTTATTTCCTCTTCATTAAGCCCTTTAAATATCGTTGATTTATTTAAGTTTTCAAACATATTATCCCTCCAAAATATAGTATACCACATTAGTTAACAAATTTAAAATTTGTAACATCTGTTACGCTAAAAAACTAGACCATTATGGTATAATAAGAAAAACTTTAGGAGGCGAATTATGGCAAAATATTTTGATGAAAATGAAAAAATTATAGATATATTAAATAGATACCCAGAAACTGTGGAGTTCTTTGTAAATAAAGGTTTTGATAAATTGAAAAATGAGAAAGATAGAGATGTTATTGGGAAACTTAGTTTAAACTTAATTTTAAAAACTAAAGGAATCAGTATAGAAGGTTTCTCTCAAATGCTTGATGATTTTATTGAATTAGCTAGAAACAGTGCAGATATAACTCTTAATCAAAAAACTAAGAGAACTAAGGGAGTAAAAGTTGTTGGACTTCTACCTTGTCCTGTTAGAGTTCCTCTTTTAGAGCAATTTGATGCCTTCGTAGAAAAGAACGAAACTGATATAGAGTATGATTTGAAAGCTGCTTCACATGGTTTAGAATGGCTAAAAGGAACGGTTAGAAATGTTGAAGATTATAATGAATTAGCTGACATTTATCTTTCTGCAGGATTTGACCTTTTCTTTGACGAAAAATTAATGGGTAAATTCAAAAAAGCAGGAGTTTTTAAAAGTGGCGTAAAGTATGATAAGTTTAACTCTGATTTTGAAAATGATTATATGAGCTTAAAAGACCCTAGTGGAGATTACTCTATTTTGGCTGTAGTTCCTGCGGTATTTTTAGTAAATAAAAATGAACTTAATGGAAGAGAAGTTCCTAAAACTTGGGCTGATTTATTAAAACCTGAGTTTGAAAAATCGGTAAGTTTACCTGTATCTGATTTTGACTTATTCAACGCTATTCTATTAAATATATACAAACTTTATGGAGATGAAGGGGTTAAAAAATTAGGGAAATCTCTTATTCAAAGTTTACACCCTGCACAAATGGTGAAATCTGACAGATTAACTGTTAATAGACCAACTGTAACTATTATGCCTTATTTCTTTACAAGAATGACTAAAGAAGGTGGAACTATGATTCCAGTATGGCCAGAAGATGGTGCTATTATTTCTCCAGTATTCATGCTAACTAAAGCTGAAAAATTAAAAGAAATGGAATCACTAATTGACTTTCTAAGTTCAAAAGCTGTAGGAGAAATTTTATCACACAAAGGATTCTTCCCAAGTGTAAATCCAGAGGTAGAAAACTTAACTCCTAGAGATAAAAAATATTTGTGGATAGGTTGGGATTATATTTACAACAACAATTTACAAGAGCAAATGCATCACTGTGAAGATTTATTTAACAAAGCAGGTTTAGAGTAACATCTCTTGGGCGTCTGCCCAAACCCGACCAGCAACAGTTGCTGGACACCTAATGATTAAAAAATTATAGTAATCCCATTTATAAGGGGTTAAGCGTCCTACGCTTATAGAAATTAGAAAAGGAGATAATTTATGAATTTAATAACAATTTCAGGACCTCCATCTTCAGGAAAAACATCAATAATCACAAAAACTATAGAGAGTTTGAAAAGCAGAGGAATCAATGTTGGGGTAGTAAAATTTGACTGCCTTTATACAGATGATGATAAAATATATGAAAAATTAGGAGTTCCTGTAAAAAAAGGTCTATCTGGTTCTCTTTGCCCAGATCACTATTTCGTAAGTAATATTGAAGAAGTAGTTCAATGGGGAATTAAAAAAGATTTAGATTTACTGATAACAGAAAGTGCGGGACTTTGTAACAGATGTTCGCCGTATATTCAAAATATAAAAGCTATTTGCGTAATTGATAATCTAAGTGGAATAAATACTCCTAAAAAAATCGGACCCATGTTAAAAACTGCTGATATGGTTGTAATTACTAAGGGAGATATAGTTTCTCAAGCAGAAAGAGAAGTATTTGCGTCAAAAGTAAGCTCTGTAAATCCTAGAGCCCTTGTAATGCATATTAACGGATTAACTGGTCAAGGCGCTTATGAGTTCTCTACACAAATTTATGATGAAGAGATTAAATTAAAAACTCTTGTGGGAGAAAAATTAAGATTCTCTATGCCAAGCGCTCTGTGTTCATACTGCTTAGGTGAAACAAGAATTGGAGAAGCTCACCAATTAGGTAACGTAAAAAAAATCGACTTAGGAGAATAAATATGGATAAAAGATATTTGGAAGCAAATAGTATCAGAATTGTTTTAGAAAAATACCCATTTTTAATAGAATTTTTAAATGAAAACGATATAGTCATTGATGGAAAAGAGCATTTAACTTTTATAGAATTTTATAATTCTTTTAGCGAAGATCAATTGGAAGATAAAGCTATAAATATAGAACTTATTTTACAAAATATCAGCGAATACTTAAAGCAAATGATAAGTTTATTAGGACTTGAAGAAAAAGATGAAGTTAATTCTTTAACTATTTTACCTGGAAGAAATAAACTGGGAGAAAGCGAAACTTTTGGAGAATTATTGATAAAAAAAGGTGACATAGTTAGTATCGTTGGTCCCACAGGTAGTGGAAAAAGTAGACTTCTTGCAGATATCGAGTGGACTGCACAAGGAGATACTCCTACCCTTAGAAAAATTTTGATTAATGGTGACAAACCTGATAAAAAATGGAGATACTCTTCTAGCAATAAGTTAGTTGCACAACTTTCTCAAAACATGAACTTTGTTATGGATTTGTCTGTTTATGATTTCTTGGAACTTCATGCTAAAAGTAGATTAGTTGAAAATGAGGTAGAAGTTATAAATAAAATAATTGCTGAAGCTAACAATCTGGCTGGTGAAAGTTTCAAACCAGAAACTCCTATTACAAGTCTTAGTGGTGGTCAATCTAGAGCTCTTATGATTGCCGATACAGCAATTCTTAGTTCTTCACCGATTATTCTTATAGATGAAATTGAAAACGCTGGAATTGACCGAAAAAGAGCTCTTGAGCTTCTTGTAAAAGAAGATAAAATAGTTCTAATAGCTACTCATGACCCAGTATTAGCTCTTATGGGAGAAAGAAGAATTATTATATCAAATGGTGGAATCTCTCAAGTAATCGAAACGACTGAGGACGAAAGAGAAGTTTTAGGAGAACTTGAAAGAATGGATAAATTTATTCAAGATATGAGAACAAAATTAAGATATGGAAAAAAATTAAATTTAGGAGGCGCAAATGCATAGTGGATGTTCAGGAAAATTTGATGATGGAAAACAAATTGCAGATAAATTAAGAATGATGGGATTTAGTGATGGATTAATGCCTGTTCCTGCAGAATTTGATTGTGAATGTGGTATGGAACTTGTTATGGATACTTTTGAATTTACATGCCCTAGTTGTGGAATGGTTTACGCCGTTACTCCCTGTCATGCTTTTGATGTAGAAAACATCAAATCAGCTGGAAAAGATTATTAAAATATCGTGTCAAAATGACACGATATTTTTTTTAAGCTCAAAACCTTGGACTATGCGTCCAAACCTCACCAGCGTGACGCTGGACTTACATAATTAATTAATAATAACACTGGAATTAAACGTCCTACGTTTACGGGTTTTAGGGCAGAGCCCTAAGAGTTTAATCCAATTCTTTTAGCATTCTCTCAATTTTTTTATTTAAAATTTCTATTTCTTTGGTTAAATTTTCTTTTTTTTCTTTTGAAATTTTCTCAAAATTTTCATTTATAATTTTATTAAATTTATTAAAATTTTTCTTGAAAATTTTTATATCATTTTCAAAGTTTTCTTCCACATTTAGCAATTCTGGAACTACATTTTCTAGCTGTAAAATTTTCTTTTTTTCAAAAAAATCTCGAAAATTTTTAATTTCACCATTCAAAATTTTTTCTCTAAGTTCTTCTGAACACATTGGATTTGTTAATTCATAAGAGAGAGTTATAGGTAATGATTCTATAAATATTTTTATTGTGCCATTTTGCCTCAATATAAATTCATACCTATTTATCCATCTATAAACTTGTCTTTTATTAAATCCTAATTCTGTATACCAAGCTTCAAAAATACCTGTTTTATTATTACTTAATTCTTTCTGAGTTTCAAATAAAATTTTCCCAATTTCAGTGTAAGACTTTGACATTGTATCGTGTAATTTTATTGTTTGATTTTTAAGAAAATTTATCTCATTTTCTTCAATTTCAAACTCAAAATTGAAATGACCAAGTATCAAATCCTTATTTACAATCTCTTCTGTTTTCTCTATACTATCCAAAGCTTTTAAATTTAAATTTCCCAATAAATTCGTCTTTTTAGCCATTAAAATCCTCCATCTATAATCTCTTTTGCAAGTGACATATAATCTTCTACCGATTTTGATTTTCCGTTGTAATCAAATATATTCTTATTATCACTTTGCGATTTTGAAATTTCAGCATCTGTTCTAACTATTGTATTCATGAGTGTGTTATGAACTTCAGATTTTATAAGCTCAAGATATTCCAAATTATGTTTTAATCTTTTATCAAATTTATTTACAAAAAATCTCAAAACAAGTTTATGATTAACTTGTTTTATCTCTTTTATTGTGTCAAAAAGGCTTGTAAGCCCCTTCACTGAGAACCTCTCAAGCATAACTGGAGCCAAAGCTAGATTGCTTGCTACAAGGGCATTTATTGGCAACAAACCCAAACTTGGGGGGCAATCAATTAAACAATAATTGTATTTTTTATGTGAGTTTTCAAGTTTATTTTTCAAAATAAACTCTCTAGAAAATTTATTAATAAGAGTCAGTTCCGCATCTGCTAAAGATATATCTGCTGGAACCAAATCATAATGCTCAGTTTTTATTACTACTTCTTTCAGCTCTTTATCCAAAAGCAATTCTTTTGTTGTTAAATTCTGTTCTTCCAAAATATTTGAATAATCTGTGGTATCTCCTTGGGGGTCCAGATCTATAACCAAAACAGATTTTCCAAGTTTACTTAAAGCCGTTGCCAAATTAACTGTTGCTGAACTTTTTCCTACTCCGCCTTTTTGATTAATTAACGATATTACTTTCATAAGCCCTCCAAAATTATCAATTTCTAATAGCTATGATACCACTTTTATCAAATTTTTTTTATAATTTCTCCCACTTTTGTTTCTTCGCTATATCTCATCAAAATTATATCATCTTCATAAATTTTCATAAAAGAAAACATCTTAATAAAATTTTCTGAATCCATTGAAAATTTATTAACTTTAAAATAATTTAAACACTCCAACATAAATACTGATAAACTAGGATAAACTTTTGCTGTTTCTATATTTTTCTCAAAGGAACTACTATATTCTTTTAAAATCAGAGATTTTTTAGATTTTTCAAAAATCCCTCTCATAATTTTACTGTCTACACTATTAGCTTCTTTCAAAAAATTAGCATAAGCTTTCTCTTCCAGTTCCTTTTGAATTTCAGCATCCAAACTTTCTATTTCAGTCCAACTTCTATAGACTGGATTTTCCACTAAAACGGCTTCCTCTATCTGCTTATTTTCTTCCGTTCTTTTGTCTTTTTCTACTGATTTTCTTTGCCTTTTAGCTATATATTCTTCAGCCCAGTTATTCTTCAAGGCGTCCTTAAAATACTTAAGTGACGAAGTCTTTGAATATTGCAAAGTGTACTCCAAAGTATACCTCACATAACTATACTCATACTGAGCTAAAGCTTTTTTTATCTCTTTAGAAAAAGTTGTTAATTTTCTTAATTTTTCAGGAACTATTTCCATAATTTTTTGATATTTTTCAGAATTTAATGTTGTTAATAAATCTCCACTTTGAGTAATCTCATCATGTTCTTCATGAGTTATATATCTATCAAAACTTGATTTTTCATCATAAAAATTCTTCTGTTTAATCATGTTATGATGCTCATCAAAATAAAATACAAATTCTGTTGTATCAACTTTCCCTGTTCTCTCAATTTTATAATCTGAAATAAAGTCATTATCCTTCAAATAAATACAAGAATTTTCAATAGTTTTTATAGCTCTAGAAACATTTTTCCAAGCTATAGGAATACGTCTAGCTATAAAATAAGCTGGCTTTTTCAACTCTAAACTGTTCCTTCTCCACTTAGTTATCATCGTAAAAATTGACCTAGTTATAGAATCTTTTATATTCAAAAGTTCTTCTGCATCAAAGGCAAGATAACCTTTTGCGATTATATTTTTATAAAACTCATCTGTAAAAGTAATTTTATAAATCTCTCTCACTCTTTTATCTATAAAAAAATCTGATTCATTGTTGTTAGCCTCTTTTATCGTTATAACTCTGTATGTAAACATGTTAGTATTTATAAGGTCATCGACCACTTGACTAACTTCATTTGAATAAAAAAGATTTTTAAACCTATACGTAGAGTTCGCCATCTTATCAATACTTTCTTTTGTCTTCTTATAAAGCCCGTTTTTCGTAGTTCTTGGTACATTCAAATTATCCAAAATCTCAGAAATATTTGTATAAAAAGTCTGACTATACCCTCTATCTCTCATAATCTTAGTTAATGATATAAAAATTCTCTCTTCAAAATCTCCGGGTATCGACGAATTAAAAGCAGGTCTAACTTCCAAAAAAGACGTTTTTTCAGAATTAAAATAATACTTTCTTACTTGATTTTGCTTTATATTCTTATTCTTAGAAAAAATAGGATACTCAACAATATTCATTTCCAACCTAATTAAATCTCTATTTTTTTCTAACTCAATTAAAGAATCGCTTATATCTACAAACTCTTCAATTATCTCTATATCCCTCTCGAGGTCTTCTACCTCTTGATAATCATCGATTTTCTTCAAAAATTTTCCTCCCAATAAGGCGCATAAAAAATACCCGTTCAACTATCAATTTCAAATTGCTAGTATTAAGCGTATTAACCCAAGGATTATACCGCATGTACCAAAATAATGCAAGGATTTTGCTAGTATTAAGCGTATTTTTATTTTTTATAGACAAACATAATAAAATCAAATATTAACATCACTTTTTGTAAAAAATTATAATTTATTAAAATTAAAAATTAATATTTTTATAAAAGTTATTAATTAAACAAAATATTGATTTACATAAAATTAAATGCTCGTTGAGCAGGTATTTTTTTTATTTTTTATTTTTTTGTTTTTTTTATAAAAAAAATATTAAAGTTATTTTTTTCACTACTAAAGTGATTTACTTTTAAAATAATTTTAATTAAAAAAATGTATGATTTCTTATAAAACTCAATAAAATCAATTAAAACTCTTTATTCCAATATTAAAATTTTAAAAACAATTATTATTGAAAACTCATTAAACTATTGATTTTATTGAAAATAATTGCTAGTATTAAGCGTATTTTTTATTTTAATCCAATTATTACCATTCCTATTTTACATATTAAATACTTTTTATTCTTAATTTTTTATTGATTTAATTGAGTTTAAATATCAATTTATAAATTTTTTAAAAAACAAATTATACAAGTAATGATTTTTTACTTACTTTATTACTATTTATAAAATATTCTAATGAAATCAATATGTCTTTTATGTTTTTATGTTTTTTTTATAAGATTTATTTTTTAATATTTTTATATTTATATTTTTTAGAGATGCTAGTATTAAGCGTATTGAGATGCTAGTATTAAGCGTATTGAGATGCTAGTATTAAGCGTATGAAAATGCTAGTATTAAGCGTATGAAAATGCTAGTATTAAGCGTATTTTTTGTCGGCTGGAGACCTTGATTTTAAAGGGCTGTAGGAACGCCTATAATAGTATTTAAATAGTATTAAATAAAAAACAACAACAAGAGTGGTGGTTTTTTTGATTAAAAATTAACTTAAAAAATCTCAAAAATTGGTAAAATAAAATCTTCAAGTAGATTGCACATAAAAAAACTCTATGATAAACTAATTTTAAAAATATTCTTCGAAAATAACCTGAGGAGTTTTATATGAAAAATTCAAATAAAATAATAAAACACATAAACGAAAATTTTGAAAAATTAATTGTTCCTGATGGAAATATACAGATTGGAATAAAATATCCATATCCTATTGGTGAAAAAGGTGCGATAATGGAATTATTACCTGAAGGTCCTTATTTTATTAAGTTAGTAGTTGATGAATTAAACAGTGACGATATAAATAAATTTCGAGAAGGAGATATTACATTTAAAGTTTTATTTAACACAGACAAAGCATATATACTGCTACGATTTGGAGAAAGTAACTTACTACATGAAATACTTTTTAACCCTACACTTTATAAAAATCAAGAAAATACTAAAAAAATTATGAAAGAAAGTAATTTAATTTACAGTGTTCTTATTGATGGAGAAAGTGAAAAGATTCAAGGAATAAAGTTATTTAATTTTCCATTAGATATTTTTGAAAAATTAACTTCAGTTTGGGAAAAAGCGTTTGAAAACAATAACTACACAGAAGACTTTAAGGCATATATGACAAATTTTTTTTCCGAAGATATTTCATTTTGGTGGGAAAATATAAATTAGGAGGATTTTATGAAAAAACGAGAAGATTACTTAACTTGGGATGAGTATTTTATGGGTATAGCACTCCTTTCAGCCAAAAGAAGTAAAGATCCAAGTACTCAGGTAGGGGCTTGCATAGTTAATAAACATAAAAAAGTTGTTGGCTTAGGATATAATGGATTTCCTATAGGCTGCGACGACGATTCCCTTCCCTGGAACAGAGAAGGGAATTTTTTAGAAACTAAGTATCCCTATGTTTGTCATGCTGAGTTAAATGCAATATTAAACAGCATAAAAGATTTGCAAGATTGTGCTATCTATGTAGCTTTATTTCCATGTAACGAGTGTGCAAAAGCTATAATTCAAAGTGGAATCAAGGAAGTTGTATATTTATCTGACAAATACCAAGGAACTGACTCAAATATATCTTCTAAAAAAATGTTTCAAATGAGCGGAGTTAGATTAAGACAGTTAGTTTTAGATAAACAAAAAATAGAGATTTCCTTTGATATTAAAGGTATTTAAACTTATAGTTTATTATATTTATCAATAAAATCTTTTAATATTGCAGCAGTAAATCCCCAAATAATTTCATTTTCATATTTGTAAAGAAAAATATCTCTGAATCCATTGGACCATGAAGTGTGGTATTTATCTGGTAAACCAAAGGATTTGGCAGGGAAAGTATTGATTTTATTACCATTGCTATCAAAAGTATGTGGGTGACTTTCGTGATAGATTTTGTAAATCTCAGGATTTTGATTTAAAAACCAATCCAATGGAATAAATAATAATTTTTGAACTTCATCAAGATTAATATTAAAATCATTAAAACTTGAAGCCTCAATAAATCCTAAAAAACTATAAATTATTGAATTAAAAGGAGAAATAAGAGTATCTAATTCATGTATTATGCTAATTCTATCAATACCTATACCGAGTTCTTCAGATGTCTCGCGAAGAGCGGTATAAGAAAAATTGGAGTCAGTTTTTTCATATTTTCCACCTGGAAAACAGATTTCATCTCCTTGTTTGATATTTGTGGCTCTTTTTTCAAAAATTATATATAGATTTCCATCAATTTCACATAAAGGAATTAGTATGCTAGCTTTAAAAAAATCATCAAAATTTAGTATATTATTTTTATAAGACCAATTGTTTTTTATAAACTCTACGGTTAAATTTTTCATAAGTTCACCCCTCAAATAATTTATAGCATAAATCTAAAAAAATGTTGACATAAAAAAAAAATCGTGATACCATTACATTCGGTCGCCAAAATAATTTACGTATGCCTGGGTGGCGGAATAGGTAGACGCACAGGACTTAAAATCCTGTGATCTCTTTGATCGTGCGGGTTCGATTCCCGCCCCAGGCACCACTTTAAAACAAAATACATATCGCGGGGTAGAGCAGTCTGGTAGCTCGTCGGGCTCATAACCCGAAGGTCGTTGGTTCGAATCCTTCCCCCGCCACCAAAAATTGCGGGAGTAGCTCAGTTGGTAGAGCGTCAGCCTTCCAAGCTGAATGTCGCGAGTTCGACCCTCGTCTCCCGCTCCATATATATGCGTTATTAGCTCAGATGGTAGAGCACACGACTTTTAATCGTGTTGTCACAGGTTCGACTCCTGTATAACGCACCATTTTATTAATAAAAATTTTATAATAGATGTGCTCGTAGCTCAGCTGGATAGAGCAACGCCCTTCTAAGGCGTAGGTCAGGGGTTCGAATCCCTTCGGGCACACCATTGCTGGATCTATAGCTCAGTTTGGTTAGAGCAACCGGCTCATAACCGGTAGGTCGTTGGTTCGACTCCAACTAGATCCACCACTTTTGGGGCGTTCGTTTAATGGTTAGGACTCCAGGTTTTCATCCTGGCAACAGGGGTTCGATTCCCCTACGCCCTACCAAAATTTAATATTTTATGATGGAAGAATGCCCGAATTGGCTAAGGAACCGGTCTTGAAAACCGGCAAAATCGCAAGATGTCTGGGTTCGAGTCCCAGTTCTTCCGCCACTTGCCTTGATAGCTCAGTCGGTAGAGCAGAAGACTGAAAATCTTCGTGTCGGTGGTTCGATTCCGCCTCAAGGCACCATATAAGGTCCTATAGCTCAGTTGGGAGAGCACCTGCCTTACAAGCAGGGGGTCACAGGTTCAAGTCCTGTTGGGACCACCATAAAATGGGGGCGTAGCTCAGTTTGGTTAGAGCGCCTGCCTGTCACGCAGGAGGTCGCGAGTTCGATCCTCGTCGCTCCCGCCATTTTAAAACACTATCCAGTTTGACTGGATTTTTTTATTTTTTTGATATTGTTACAATGCTCATTGACTTACATGCCAAATTAGGATAAAATGTATTGAAAAAATACATAGATTTAAGAGGTGCGCTATGGAAGTAACATGGATTGAGCATAATGGCAGGAAAGTGTTATTCTCAAATTATGAAGGGTGTAAAACATCCGAAGAAATGATTGGTATTCTATATAAAGAAGCGGAAATATTAATGGGTCAAGAAGGAAAAGTCTTGGTTATGGCTAATTATGAAAAATCTTTTGGTTCTAACGAATACATGGATGCTTTAAAAAAAATTAGTGAAGAAGTTTTGAAAAATAAAATAGAAAAAACAGCAACACTTGGAATTACAGGTGTAAAAGAAGCCTTGTTTAAAGGGTATATATTTTTTTCGGGTCAAAAAAATGTAAAGCTGTTTTATGATAAGGATGAGGCGTTGGAGTGGTTAGTGGAATAAACTTTGAGTTAGCGCTATAAATCTGAAAACATTTTAGATTTTTTGACCAATTACTATAAAATACTTTGAACAAAGTTAAAGATTAATACAATATTTATTAGAAAATTTCATATAAGGAATATAAAAAATCATTGTATAGAGCATTGAAGTTATAAATATTAAAACAGTATAAACCTATTTAAAATCAATGAAAAGTTGATTATTTCAACTTAAAATACAAAAGCTTTTTACTGCGGAAAAGATAGAAACTAAATAAATATGATAAAAAAGTATTGACAATAAGTAGCAGTCATGGTATTATTTAAAACGCGCCACAGAAAAGTGGAAAGCGAAAATGCAGGACATTTAAAATAGAATAGAGAAGATAAGCAAAAGAAATGACAAAATGAGTGTGAAACTGGAAACAGTTTAAATATATTGAATGAAGAGTTTGATCCTGGCTCAGGATGAACGCTGACAGA
>OBMA010001901.1_pt1 | contig 12540 bp, 9 predicted proteins | sample 1539141 | NCBI WGS metagenome assembly OBMA01 (sample SAMEA3991484, study PRJEB22521) | metagenome | biome: anthropogenic terrestrial biome; feature: sewage plant; material: raw primary sludge | place: Sweden | collected 2012-09-26 | reverse complement strand
GGGCGACGCTCTAACCAACTGAGCCACTGGGCCTTATTTGCGACTTCATTATTATATAATAACGTTTAAAAGTTCGCAACTACAAATTTTAAATGGTTCAGACATTGATCTTTCACATAAATAAAATAAATTCAATTGCTTTTTCTGCCATTGAATTTTACAATCATATTGAGGGATTATTATATTTTTTCAGGGAGGTACTTATATGAATAATAAAGCAATGTTCAAACTGTCCTATGGTCTTTTCGTTCTTACTGCACAGGATGGCAGTAAGGATAACGGATGCATAACAAATACGGCAATTCAGGTTACAACAGAGCCAAACCAGATTTCAGTTGCTGTCAACAAATTAAATTTTACACATGACATGATATTAAACACAAAAAAGTTCAATGTTTCAATACTTGGAGAAGATGCTTCATTTGAAACATTTAAACATTTTGGTTTTCAGTCGGGGCGCAATATAGATAAATTTGCTGATTATACTGATATGACACGTTCGGAAAATGGAATATATTATATCACGGCCGGTACAAATGCATTCATTTCTGCTGAAGTTTCGAAAATCGTTGATCTCGGCACACATACACTGTTTATTGCTTCAGTCACAGACATGGAAGTTCTCAGTGATGCACGTTCTGCAACATATGAGTATTATCAGTCAAATATAAAACCTAAGCCGGCAAAGCAGGAAGGTACGGGATCCGGTAAAGTTGTATGGCGTTGTAAAGTCTGTGGATATATATATGATCCTGAGAAAGGAGATCCGGCAGCCGGGCTTCCGGCCGGGCTTGATCTTGATAATCTTCCTTCCGGTTTTTCATTTGCATGTCCTTTATGTAAACACCCGGCTTCTGATTTTGAAAAGATCACACTCTGATTAAAAGGTTATAAATTCGTGATTAAAACTCCACAATTCACTGTGAAATTTATGGAGCATCTTTTGAGCTTTACCTTTTGGCGCAGCAGCTTTATAACTGCTGCGCCATTCTTTTGCCTACATCATATTCCACTGCAGACATCTCTGCCAAAGACTCCGAAGTTTCCGGCTCATACACTGCAGCACATCAAACATATATACTTGATATCACTTACTCATATATCTGCCGATTACTGCCTGCCCAAGTGCAATGCCACCATCATTTGCTGGCACATAATGATGTCTGATAACTTTAATATCCTGACAGTACTCATTTATTTTTTCTTCTGTCAATTTAAGCATCAGCTTGTTCTGATAAACTCCTCCGGTAAGTGCTGCAATTTTTATACCCGTTTTTTTACAAATATTACAAATTTCAAATGCTGTCATCTCTGCTAAAGCATAATGGAAAAAAAAGCTGAGACTTCCTATATCATATCTGCAATTTCCACCATCTATGATAACTGCATATTTTACAATTAATGCAAAGAGAATATCTGTACGAAGTACATCAAAATTATTATCTGTACAAACATATAAACCTGTTTCTAAATTCTGTACTGTTTTCTCTGATATTGCATGTTCCGGCACTGCTGATTCACATATTTCAGACTTTTTCATTGCTTCCCTTAACTCAGACATAAGTTCATGGAGTATATCTTGCTTAGTATCTACTTCAGATTTCAGCTTTTTCTCATATTCCATTGCACGGTACATAAGTGCCGTTGATGCTTCCCCCTCAAATGTGGACTTTCTGCAAATTCCGAGAATTGCTGCAACTGCGTCAAATAACCGACCTACGCTTGTAGACTTTACAGAATTCATATTACTATCATACATAATTCTCTGCACCTTCTCTGTTTCCGGAGAAACAAGTTTCAAAGCAGCGATAATTTCTGCAGCATTATTTTTGATTCTTACAGCTTTATTTTCAATTTGATAAGCAGTATTTTCAGAGTCGTTTTCACAATCACCTGCCATTTTTATGATTTCTGCCTCTGCTCCATAAATCATTGAAACCGCAACTCGCCAGCCCTCTTTAGATGCATTATCCCCACCTGTCAATTTAAATGGAAAAATAGACGCCACCCTTTTAAAATCATGATAATCGGAAATCAAAAACTCTCCACCCCAGATTGTACCGTCACTTCCATATCCTGTTCCATCAAATGCCACACCAATTACTGGATTTGGGCAGTTATTTTCTGCCATACACGAAACTACATGTGCAAAATGATGCTGCACACGAACAAGTGGAATTTTTCTGCTGGCGGCTATATTTTCTGCAATTTTCACTGACTGATACAATGGATGCATATCACATACAACAATATCAGGATTAATCTCAAGAAGCTGCTGCATTTTACAGATACCATCCCTTAATGCAGCAGCTGACCTCACATCTGAAAGATCCCCTACATAGCTTGAAGGATAATAAAGGTTTTCATTTGATAGACAAAATGTATTCTTAAGTTCACCTCCAACAGCAAGAACTTTATGTGTTTTCACATTTAGTATTTTTGCTGCACAAATATCATCAGATGAATCTGTATTTTTTAAACACTTTACATTATAGTCAGAAAAATCATCTTTTATATCAAGCATTATGGGAACGGGCGCATATCCTCTTGAACGCCTTATCATATATGGCTCATCATTATAAAAATCCATAACAGAGTCATCTGTGCGTATTCTGATGTCGCGATTGTTTGTAAGAATACAATCACACTTGTCCGAAAGTTCCCGGACAGCATCTGTGTCATCCTTTACAATTGGTGCGCCTGAATCATTACCGCTGGTCATAACAAGCATATCCGTCATTGACGAAGAGTCTTTTTCTGATGATATTCCAAAAAGCAGCAGCTGAACAGGTGCATATGAAAGCATAACTCCCACCATAGGGCACCCTGGTGCTATCTCATCCGCAAGACGAGATTTTTCTTTACTTTTTTCAGAAATATCATCTGACGTGCAAATCATACCAACTGACTTCTGTGCACCATAAATACCTGCTGTTCTTTTTCGTTCAAGCAGCAGTATAGGTTTTTGGTGCCCTGTCAGAATCTTCTCCTGTTCATCAGAAAAAATACATTCCCGCTTCACCGTCTCTTCATCTCTCATCATGACTGCAAATGGCTTTGATGGCCGATGTTTCAGTTCTCTAAGCCTCTTAACTGCATTCTTATTTGAGGCATCACATGCCAGATGAAACCCTCCTATTCCCTTTATCGCAACAATTCCTCCTTCTATTATGGTCTTTCTGGCGAATTCAATTGCATCTCTTCCCTCACAAGTTTCGTTTCCAAGAATGAATACTTTCGGCCCACATTCATTGCAGCATACCGGCTGAGCATCATATCTTCGCGACTTTTTATCTCTATATTCACTGGCACATTCCGGACACATTTGAAATTTTTTCATCGATGTTCTTTTACGGTCATACGGAAGTGCCTCTAATATTGTAAGTCTGGGACCACAGCTTGTGCAGTTAATAAATGGGTGCATATATCTTCTGTCTGACGGATCAAAAAGTTCCTTCTTACACTCATCACATACAGCAATGTCTGGTGAAATAAATATTTCTCCAGAGTCTTTCTTGCTTTCTGTAATCCGAAAATCATGAAATATACGCTCGTCACAGGAACCATCCTCATCTGTATTTCCATCTATTTCTTTTACATCCATTTTTAAAATGACAGCTCTCTTCGGAGGTTTATTTTTTATAAGTTCAAGAAACCTTTTTATATCCGTTCTTGTTCCTTCTGCATATATTTCAACATAAGCTCCACAGTTCATAACAGTTCCTGTAACACCTTCAGATCCAGCATAGCGCACAACCGTCGGGCGAAAACCGACTCCCTGCACAATTCCATATACACGAATAACACACTTTTCTATGTCAGACTGCATTTATTTTCTCCATTTATCACTTTTCTGCAATTATCTTTTTTACTTTTTCAATAAGAATTTCTTTTTGATTTAATTCCGGATTTTCAATAACATACTCAAGAAGATTTTTCAGGATTTTTCCCATTTCCGGACCTCTTGGCACACCTGCCCCAATAAGATCAGCCCCTCCAATTTTAAGGTCTGAAATTTTTAGTGCATCATTATCCCGTACAATTTCATCTTTCATTTCTATCAGTTTATTTACAATCTCTATACTTTCATCTTTCTTATAGTCACTCTGTCCAGCCATATCTGCACGTCTTACAGCAATAAATGAATCAAAATATTCTATTCCCATTCTGGAGATTGCTTTTCGCAATGTGACTTTTTTTATACCGCCTGTCAGTCCAAAATCATGCCAATATACAAGTTTTGCAACATCCCGCGTGGTATCGTTATCCATCTTGAGACGTCTGCATACTTTCTTTGCTATTTCCTCAGATAAAACATTATGCCCTTTGAAATGGTCAATTCCATTTTCATCTGTTGTTTTAGCATCTGGCTTCCCGCTGTCGTGAAAAAGTGCTGTATACCTGAGAACTTTATCAGCCGGTATATTACGTATCACTTCTATCGTATGACGCCCGACATCATATATATGATAAGGATTATTCTGCGGTGTCTCTGCCATACGATCATATTCTGGAAGTATTATTTTTGTTATTCCAAGACTATATGCTTCATCAATTTCTTCAGGATGCTCAGAAAGAAGAATTTTTGTAAGTTCCGCCTCTACACGTTCAGCACTTACAGCCGACAGATCTTCTGCATGATGCCTTGCCGCATCTTGTGTTTCCTTATCAATAACAAACCCAAGCTGTGCAGCAAATCTTACTGCACGAAGTATCCTAAGTGCATCCTCGTTAAATCTATCATCAGCTTTTCCTACACAACGTATAATATGAGCGTGAAGATCACTAATTCCTCCAAATAAATCAACCAATCCTTTTGATTCACTGTATGCCATGGCATTAATTGTAAAATCACGCCTTTTTAAATCCTCTTCAAGAGAACGCGTAAAATTTACACTGTCCGGCCGTCTGTGATCCTGATATTTACCATCAATACGATATGTTGTAACCTCATATCCTTCATTTTGAATCATAATTGTGACTGTACCATGCTTAATTCCGGTATCAATCGTGCGTCTGAAAAGTGCCTTTACTTCCTCTGGAAGCGCAGAAGTTGTTATATCCCAGTCATGTGGAATTCTCCCCAAAGCTGCATCTCTCACACAGCCTCCTACTGCAAAAGCTTCATATCCGGCATTTTCAAGTCTTTCTATAATATCTACCACATTCTGTGGCATATCAATATGAAATGTCATACAAAACCTCCTTTATGGCAAATGAAACAAAAAGCAGCCGGAACATTTTTAATGTTTAATCCGACCGCTTTACTTTTACTCTATATTCCGCACTTTAATAAGCCTTACCGAAATAAACCATTTTCTTCGCTGGTTTTCCGCAGTGCACACATTTACATCCGATATTTTCCTGTTCAAATGGCATGCACCTTGTTGTGCATGAAGTTTCAGCTTTTATTTCCTCTTCACATGCAGTATCACCACACCACATAGCCTTAATAAATCCAGGTTTATTCTTTGCCGTCTCGGTAAATTCTTCCCATGTCTCTGCTTTATATGTCATAGAGTCACGACGTGCTGCGGCTGTTTCAAACATGTTTTTTTGAATTTCATCCATCAGATTTTTGATAAATTCAGCAACATTATCAAGTGAAACCTGTGTTTTCTCACCCGTATCTCTGCGCACAACCACACACATGTTATTTTCAATATCACGAGGTCCTATCTCGACACGTGCAGGAACTCCTCGCATTTCCTGCTCTGCAAACTTGAATCCAGGAGTCTTATCACTGTCATCCAGTTTGACACGGATGCCTGCATTCTTTAAATTTTCAGCGATTTCTGCAGCTTTTTCAAGAACGCCTTCTTTCTTCTGCTGAACAGGAATTATTACAACCTGCGTCGGTGCAACCTTTGGAGGCATCTTCAATCCTGAATTATCACCATGAACCATGATAAGGGCACCTATAATTCGTGTAGTCATGCCCCATGATGTCTGATATACATATTTCACCTTATTATCTTTGTCTGTGTACTGAACTCCAAATGCTTTCGCAAATCCATCTCCAAAATCATGTGATGTTCCTGCCTGAAGTGCCTTTCCATCATGCATCAACGCTTCAACAGTATAAGTTGCTACAGCTCCTGCAAATTTTTCCTTTTCCGTCTTTTGTCCCTTTATAACCGGAATTGCAAGAAAATCCTGAAGAAAATCAGCATATACATTTAACATCTGTTTTGTACGGTTTTCAGCATCTTCCGCTGTTGCATGGGCAGTATGCCCTTCCTGCCACAAGAACTCACGTGTTCTTAAAAAAGGTCTGGTTTCCTTTTCCCAGCGGACAACAGAACACCACTGATTATATACCTTCGGAAGATCACGATATGACTCTATATCTCTCTTATAAAAATCACAGAAAAGAGTCTCTGATGTCGGTCGAACACACATTCTTTCAGGAAGATCCTGAAGCCCGCCTTTTGTTACCCATGCAACTTCAGGCGCAAAGCCTTCCACATGATCTTTTTCCTTATCCAGAAGAGACTCAGGTATCATACATGGAAGATAAACATTCTGAACTCCTGTTTCCTTAAAACGACGGTCAAGCTCATTTTTTATATTCTCCCAAATTGCAAAACCCGCCGGTTTAATTACCATGAATCCTTTTACACTGGTATATCCTGTCAGATCTGCTTTTAAAACAACATCTGTATACCACTGTGCAAAGTCCTCTTCCATGGATGTAATTGATTCAACCTGCTTTTTCTTGTCTGCCATAATAAAGTTCCTCTTCTTTCTATATTTCTTCTTTCTATATTTATTCTTTCTATATTCCACCATACAAATATTTCTATGTTTTATTTATTCATTAAAAGTTTTCACTAGAAATATTCATTAAAAATCTTCCTGATCCATTTCATCAAACGCTTCACCATCAGGTTCACGATGAAGAGTTATCTTTTCTCCCGTTATCGGATGAATGAATTCCATACGGCATGCAAATAACCCGATTTCCTTAAAATGATCAGCCTTTCCTTTACCTTTTTTCTGATATAAAGGATTATATTTCGTATCTCCCCAGAGAGGACATTTATGATAAGCCAACTGACATCTGATCTGATGATGTCTGCCTGTATGAAGTTCAATTAAACATAATGTTCTTGGTCCTTCATCAGTTTCCAGTTCATCAAGCACTTCATAGTGAAGGGAAGCAAGTTTTGCATCTTTTGTCCCCGCTTCAACAATTCGGGAAATATTTGATTTCCTGTCTTGAATTATATAGTCTTCAAATTCCCCTTCCGGTTCTTCAAATACTCCGGTTACAACTGCCTGATAATATTTTTTTATCTCACGATTTTGTATCATATCCGAAAGCTTTTCAGCTGCTTTCTTTGTTTTGGCAAATATGACAATTCCACCGACAGGCCGATCCAAACGATTTATTACTGCAAGATACGGTTCTTCCGACTGTTCTTTAAATTCATGATTTCCCTGTTCTTTCTGTTTCTCATCAAACAGATAATTCTGCACAGTCGTAAACAAATCTTCCCCATTCCCTCTATCTGGCTGAGAAGAAACTCCAGCAGGTTTCACGCACGCAATCATATATTCATCTTCATAAATTATATCTGGTCTCAAAATAAACCCTCCAGTTTGTTAACTATTTTTTTTATATGCACCTACCAATTATAATATATATATTCTCACTTGTAATATTTTCCACATTTCTTATGTACAATCAGCAAGCCGATTATAGTACACATATTTTCATTTGTCCATGAAACAAAACAGAGCGGCATTTGTTTCAACACCGCTCTGTAACATAGGAAATACATTTTTCAAAACTTACATAATTTAATCTGATAAAAACATCGCCATTTATATTACATTACTGCTCAAGACATTACATTTGCTCTCTTTTACTGCATATCCTTATAAATCTTCTCTGCACTCACAAGTCTTACACAGAAAGTAAATAGCTTAGCTGCAACTTTTAAATCTTCAAGTGGTGGATATGTTGGTGCAATACGAATATTACTGTCATGAGGATCCTTATGATATGGCCATGTAGCGCCGGCATCTGTAAGCTGAACTCCTGCTTTCTTTGCTTTTTCCACAATTGCTTTTGCACAGCCATCCATAGCATCAAAACTGATAAAATAACCGCCATTCGGCATTGTCCATGTTCCAATTCCAAGTCCGCTTAAATTCTCATCAAATACCTGCTCAACCATTTCGAACTTAGGACGGATAATATCAGCATGTTTTTTCATATGTTCTGTCATTCCATGAATATCACCAAAGAAACGTACATGACGAAGCTGGTTTACCTTATCATGTCCTATTGTCTGATGTTTCATCGTGCTGAGAACATCCTCCATATTATTCGGCGATGTCGCCATAGCTGCAATTCCACTTCCCGGAAAAGTAATCTTAGATGTAGAAGCAAATTTATACACAAGATCAGGATTTCCTGCGCGCTTGCATTCAGCAAGAATTTCAATCAGATAATCCTGTTTATCATCATATAGATGATGTATACCATATGCATTATCCCAGAAAATACGGAAATCCGGTGCTGCAGGTTTAAGATTTGCAAATCTTCTTACCGTTTCATCTGAATACGAATATCCCTGAGGATTTGAATATTTAGGAACACACCAGATGCCCTTAATTGCGGGATCTTCAGAAACAAGTTTCTCAACCATGTCCATATCTGGTCCGGTAGAGCTCATAGGAACAGGAATCATTTCAATTCCAAAATATTCTGTAATTCCAAAATGTCTGTCATATCCAGGGGCAGGACAAAGCCACTTGATTTTATCCAGTTTGCACCATGGTGTATTTCCCATAATTCCATGTGTAAAAGCACGTGAAATTGTATCATACATTACATTTAATGAAGAATTTCCAAAAATAATAATATTGTCAGGATTATTCTCCATCATATCGCCAATAAGCACCTTTGCCTCATCTATACCATGAAGTACTCCGTAATTACGGCAGTCTGTTCCATCTTCGCATGTAAGATCAGCTGATGAATTAAGTACATCCATCATATCCATGGAAATATCAAGCTGCTCCCGGCAAGGTTTGCCACGGCTCATGTTAAGATGAAGGTCCATCTCCTGATATTTCTTATATTCGGCCTTAAGTGCTGTTACTTCATCCTTTAGCTCTTCCTTTGACATCTCTGCATAAGCTTTCATTTTGCTCTCCTTAAAAATACCGCCTTGGTGTGCTCTTTTGTTTTTTTTGTAAATCATTATTTTTTTATTATTTTATTAACATTTCAGTGCAATCACTTAATTTTATTTAGTGCTTTGCCCTGGCTGCGTTACATTATACCACATAATATGCTTGTTTCAAGGGCAAATGGTGAAAAAGGTACAATTCCAATAAATATGAACATAAAAATCAACAAAAAAGAGACGTAACTGCTTTTTTTATTCTGATGTGACCCCAAAAAGTTAGACTTTTTGGGGGGTACATCAGCTTTTTTATTCAAATACGCCTCTTTTTTTATATTATATTTATTTTAATGCTTAAAACTTGAAAGTTTCCGAAAGTCCAACCCACTTCTGATCCTTATCCGATAATGTAAGAAGTGTACCATCATCAAGTGAATATCCTGCAGCACTCGCATTTCCTGCATAGTCACCAACAAGATGCGGCCACTTTATTCCTATCTCAGGATCATTCCATGCCATACCGCCCTCATCATTCAGATGCCAAAAATCGTTAACCTTATAGCAAAATTCTGCTTCATCTGTAAGAACCAGAAATCCATGAGCAAATCCTTCCGGTATAAGGAACTGTTTCTTATTTTCAGCTGAAAGCTCGACTCCGTACCACTTTCCATAAGACTTTGAATTTCCACGAAGATCTACTGCCACATCAAATACAGTCCCACGTACAGCCCTTACTAGCTTACATTGTGGAAAATTCTTCTGAAAATGAAGTCCGCGCAGAACCCCTTTTGCTGACATAGACTGATTATCCTGAACAAAAGTAATATCAAATCCGGCTTCTTTCATATCTTTCTCATTATATGTTTCCATAAAGTATCCACGCGAATCACCATGCACAGCCGGTGTGATCACACAAAGTCCTTCAATTCCACCTACATTTTTTTCTATTGTTATCTGTCCCATCTTTTTTCTTCCTTACTACTTGAATTTTTATTTTAAATATTAATATATAACAACACTGTCAGTTTACTCCACCAGTCAAATAATTTCCACCTGAGCTTTATCAGATTTTGACTTTTTCTCCCAATCTGTTTTTGATTCATATCATTTGATTTAGATTTTTGTTCAATATCATATTTTACAATTTATCTATATCTAATTCGCTGATATATCTTGCAACTGCATCAGTCCATTCCGGCAGCGGCGTAAATCCATTTTCTACAAGTTTCTTTTTATCCAGACGTGAATTAAAAGGTCTTGCTGCCTTTGACAGCCCATATTCTGCAGTTGTTACAGGTGTCACCTTAGTTGTATATCCCGCATCTTTATAGATTTCATTGGTAAAATCATACCAGCTTATATATCCGTCCTTATCCCCGATTCCAGGCGTTTCAGAATTTGTTGCATGGTAGTAGCCATATTTAGTCGTCTCACTCATATCAACAAGAAGTCTTGCAAGATCATATGTATATGTAGGCGTACCAACCTGATCTGAAACAACACGAACCTCAGGATGAGTCTTTCCTACTTTAAGCATAGTCTTAATAAAATTATTACCATTCTTTCCAAACACCCATGCAATTCTTACTATAAAATATTTATCAAGTGTCTTAGAAACTGCAAGTTCGCCGCCAAGCTTGGATTCTCCATATACATTAAGCGGTGCATATCCCTTAAAATCCGGAGCCCATGGAGTTGTTCCCTGTCCATCAAATACATAATCAGTACTGATATATATCATTTTTATGTCAAGCTTCTTTGCCACATCTGCAATATTTTGAACGCCATCAACATTTATTGCATGAACCTTTGCTTTTTTATCTTCATCTTCTGCTGCATCAACTGCAGTCCATGCTGCACAATGCACAATCACATCTGGCTTAACACGCATTATAACTTCTTCGACTTTAACAGAATCAGTAATATTCAGCTTTTCAAATGGCATACCGGTTACTGCACTCTCATCCATAGCTCCCGAATATTCATCAGAAATATCACTTCCAACTCCTTCGTAACCTCTCTTTGCTATTTCATTCATTACATCATGTCCCAGCTGTCCATTTACACCTGTTACAAAAAACTTCATATTACAATCCTCCTGACAATAATTTTTTATTTCCCTTTATTTGTAAAACAATTTTATAAATTATTTTCGCTGAATTATTTAAATACCCTTCTGCTCTCTAAGATTCATAACTCGTTTCGTTCTGCGTTCTGCCTGTGCATCAGTTCTTGCTGTCTTATGAAAATATCTCCTGATTGCTTTTTCATCCCATCCATTCCACACAATCCGTGCCTGACAAAGAAGAAAAAGTCCTACACTTGTTACTATTTCATCCAGCTCCTGATTCTTAAGCATTTCCCCGAAAAGTTCCACTGCATGTTCCTGTTCTTCTTCAAGAAGAGTCAACAGATCTCCAATCGTATTTACTCCAAGTTCGTTCAGATTTCCAAGATATGAAACAGGAGAAACCTTAACAATTTTCTTTTTCATACCACTCATGTCAAGAAGTTTCTGCATAAACTTTGTAAACTGCCTGCTGTGATTCATAAATTCTCTTAAAGAAATAAGATCAAGAGGCATATCATATGCTTTATCATCTCTTATTTCCTTTCTTACTTCATATTCATAACGGCTCATTTTGCCTCGGATTTCACCAAATTCCTTATCTGCAATTTCAAGAAGTCCGGCAACACGTGCAAACTCACGCTGTACATTTTTAGGAACACCAAAATCGTTCTTATAACCAAGATCATGTTCTATCTCAGCCCATACATTCTGAAGAGAACTTCTCATCTGAATTTCAAAACGAATCTTACATAGTTCAGCCGGATATTTAGGACTTTCAGGAAGACTGCAGACATAGTGAAGAGATAAATAGCCAAAATTTGTCGGACTTATTTCCTTTCTCGGATCCACTGAATGATCATAATCAACTATAAAAAGTCCATCTACGATATCAGCAACCTTATCTACATCATCTGCAAAAAAACATATAACCCTTATACCAAGCAGGTCGGTAATATCGTAAAGTTCATCATATTTATCTCTTTTCCTGTTTAATTTTTCAATAAATGACTCAGGAGTTTTCAATCTGTGTTCTATTGATTGAAGACGAATACCACTTCTTCTTAGTTTTTTTTCAAGTATCGGAAGTGTTACATCCTCCAGTAATTTTAATATCGGTTCATGAGTACGAAAATCTTCAAGTATTTTCTTACTTTTATTCTTTTCGGATTTTTCTTTTACACCCTTTTCCTTTGAATATATTTCCCTGCTTTTATTTTCACCCAAAGCCATCACTCCGTTTTACTTTTAACGTTTCACTTTTTACATTTCAACACATCAGATAAAATTATATCATGATGGAAGCCTTATTGTTAGTGCAGATTTATA
>OBMA010001899.1_pt1 | contig 12544 bp, 9 predicted proteins | sample 1539141 | NCBI WGS metagenome assembly OBMA01 (sample SAMEA3991484, study PRJEB22521) | metagenome | biome: anthropogenic terrestrial biome; feature: sewage plant; material: raw primary sludge | place: Sweden | collected 2012-09-26 | reverse complement strand
TGTTTCCTGCGGGCAGGTGCCTTTACGCAGATACACCAGGGTAAGCAGCTTAAGATCTTCCAAAGGAATACCTTTACCAACTTCGGGCTTGAATTTACCGAGACCATCTATCGTAAACTCTTTTCCCGTAAAACTAAAACGCAACTTCACGTCGTCGTAACCTCCAACAGGCTGAGCGCCGGCTTCATTACGTATAATTCCGGTTGTAACAACCGAAGTACAGTGATTGTACTTAATAAAATAGTCCCATATCTTTTGCTCTTCACCCGACAAGGTTGAATACACAGCTACCGAACTATCATCCGAAACAACATCTTCCGATGTACACGAAAGGGTAAGAAAGGGGACAAGTAGAATGAGCGACTTTGCATTGCGTGAAACACGATGCAACATCTCCCCCCCGAAAAAACTCAGGATCTTTTCAAACATAAGCAGAACGTTAAAAATAATTAATGAAATTCTAAACCACGTGCAAAACTAAACTAAATATTTTAATACAAAAATAAATGGCTGCAAATAAATTATTTGCAGCCATTAAAATGATGTTGATGTGATCAGGATGGGATTCGAACCCATGACCCACAGCTTAGAAGGCTGTTGCTCTATCCAGCTGAGCTACCCGACCATCCTTGTTTGCTTTATTGCGGTGCAAAGGTAACGCTTTTATTGGAATAACCAAATGGATTAGGCACTTTTTTATCAGAAAGGATACCCTACAGCAAAGTGCCAGGCAAAGTTATTGGTAAAATTGGGCTTCAATATGGCCCATCGCTCCTTGCCTGTCTCCTGCGGATTGTATGCCTTAAATCCTGTATCAAAACGGATTAGGAAGAAATCGAAATCCACACGCAATCCCAAACCATAAGAAAGTGCAATCTCTTTATAAAATCTGGAAAAATCGAAATTTCCTTTGTCCTGGAACGAATACGGACGGATTGTCCAGATATTTCCGGCATCTACAAAGGCTGCCATCTCAAATTTCCAGAAAAGTTTACTACGATACTCCACACTCAAATCCAACCGCACGTCGCCGGACTGGTTGAAGAAGGAGGTAGAATCGGTAACAGCCATGCTACCCGGACCTAACCGGCGCACCGACCATCCGCGAACACTGTTGGCACCTCCGGAGAAGTAGCGGCGCTCGAAAGGAAGCATCTCCGCATTGCCGTAGGGAAACCCTACCCCCGCACCGATACGGTAAGCGATGGAGTTACGCTCGTCCAGCACGATGCTCTTACTGAAGTCGAAGTCGGCCTTCACAAACTGGGCATAATTAATGCCAAACAGATTATAGATGCCATTCTCGTCCTTGCTGGCCTTGGTAAGCTTGGACAATCCGTAAAGCATATTACCGGCCAACTCCACCGAAGCCCGCAGCGAATGGGTGTTGCGTTGTTTAAACAACGGGTTGTAATTGGTAAACGAATAGGTGTACCCCGATCCCATTATAAACTGGTCGGAATAATTGTATAGTCGGGTCGACTCGGGAAGCGAGTCTTTAAAGGCCTGGTTGATGCGTGGCAGATACATATAATCCACATCCAGCAGTTTGAATACGTGACGTCCCTGACTATTGGCCCGCTCCTGCCATATATAGCTCCACCCTCCGGATAAAAGGGTACGGCTGTATTCCGGACGGGTCTGGTAGTTGTAACTCACCTTCAGCTCCGAGCTGGCACGTAGTTTACGTCGCATATCGTAACCCACAAAAGGAAACAGGAATTCGGGGAAGGTGATGGAGGCCTCTCCACCATATTCGAAATAATCCTGGGCAAAGCCACCGGAAAGAGACTCGTAGGCACCGCGCACCTTGGCAGAGAACACCTCTGCCCCTTTAAACAAGTTCCGGTGTTGGTAATTCAAGCTGGTGGCAAACCCAAAGTCGCCCGCCGAGTTGGTACCCTCCAGGTCCACCCCCACCGATTGCGGTTTGGCCGGTGTGGTAAGAATGGTACAATTGAGCTTCATCGTATCGTTTTCCAGGAACTCCGAAAAGCGGATATTTACATTCTTAAGCGCCCGCAAGGCAGAGAACGATGCATACGTCTGCTCCACCGTACGCTCGTTATACAACATTCCGGGTGTGATGTAAATATTTTTACGCAATACAGAGGGACGAATCACACGCCCGTCTGCTCCGTACAGAACAGCCATATTACCTATCTTCACCGTATCCTTGGGACCGGAGGCAACAGAGGCATCCTGGTTGATCGGATCGTAATCGGTCTCCACAAAGACATCATTTATATAATACCGGCTGTGAGGCATCGAAATAACCTCGCCCGAAGCCGTTTTCTGAAGAATCGGATTTACCTGCAGACTCAGATCCACCACCTGCTTGTTAAAGGCACTGTCGGCTTTATACGAAATATAATCGCGGTTGAAGGCAAAATACCCCCTTCGGCGCAGCAGCGACGTAAGGCGCTGACGCTCGGCATCCAGTACATCGCGGTCAAACAGACTCCCCTCCTTCACCAACGGAGTAAAATCTTCGGGAACGGCACGGAACGGAGAGGCAAACCGCGGACGGCGGGGCTGTTGCATATGGGCAATACGGTTAATGGTCGTATCGCTTATATCCATGCTATAGTTACGGATACGGTACGGCTCGTGGGTGATAACCTCGTACTTCACCACAGCTTTCTTGCTTTTACTGGTATCAATCGAGGCATCCACCCGGGCATGCACATACCCTTTGTTCACAAAATAACGTCTGAGCTCCTCTTCCGACTGATCCACCAGCACGGTATCCAGCAACACAGGCGCCTCGCCGAAGCGACGTAATAATTTATTTACCCATTTATCGTCTTTTCCGGCCCAGTTATATACGTGCAGAGGCCATTTAAGCAGACCAAACACCTTGAAATTTGGCTGCTGTGCAAGGTACGAACTAAGGTTCGCACTTTTAAAATCTTCATTATCTGATACAATCTCCACTTTATCGAGCAGGTAATCACCCTCCTTAACATGCCTTGTAGTACTACAACCTGTAAGATAGAGGCAAAAACCCATCGCAAAGAGGACACGAAACAATCCCTTCATTCTGCTACCTTTTAAGCTACAAATGTACTTGATTTAAATTATTTCCTGTACATTTGTTTTGTAAAAAGAAAAAAGATGCTGAGTAAGTCGAAAGTCAAGTATATCCGCTCCCTCGAGATGAAGAAATACCGCAACGAGTACCAAACGTTTGTGGCAGAAGGAAACAAAATGGTGTCCGACATGATGGGTGCATTCCCGTGCGAACTGATTATCGCCAAACCCTCGTGGATGGCCACCCAGGGAAACATCCCCACCAAGGAATTGCTGGAGGCCGACGATGACGACCTGCGTAAAGCCAGTTTCCTTAAAACGCCCCAGGATGTACTGGCCGTATTCAAACAACCGGAATACAGACTGGAAGATGTTTGTCCGTCGCAATCCCTCGTACTCGCCCTCGACGGCGTACAAGACCCGGGCAACCTGGGTACCATCATACGGATGGCCGACTGGTTCGGGATAGAGCACATTGTCTGCAGTATGGACACAGTCGACGTATACAGTCCCAAGGTAGTACAAGCCACCATGGGCGCCCTGTGCCATGTACAGGTACATTATACCGACTTGGAAGCCTATCTTAAACAGCAAACAGCACCGCTTTACGGCACCTTTCTGGATGGAGAAAACATGTATACGAAGCAGTTTGGAGGCAGCAACGGCATCCTGGTGATGGGAAACGAAGGCAAGGGAATCCGTCCGGGTATCGAGGCACTAATCAACGAAAAGCTCTACATCCCCAACTTCCCCGAAGGAAGGGAAACCTCAGAGTCGCTCAACGTAGCGATTGCCACCGCTGTTGTTTGCGCCGAATTCCGCCGCAGACAGACGTATGCCCCTGATCAGAAATAAAGAAACGGGCTTACCTACTGCAGGTACAGCTGGATGAGCAACAGGCTGCTCACTATTAATCCCATCCGGAAGTAGTTTGGATCTTTCAATGAAAGCAGGTAGCTCGTCCTCTATGGATACAGCTGCTTGATCAGAAGCTAGCTGCTCGTTGTTACTACTATCTGGAATTATTTTAGATTTTTCAACGATGGCTATCTGTTCCTCTACAGCAGGTACAGCCGGATAAGTAGATGACGTTTCAACCGGACTGTCGATAAGGACTTTCAGCATCTCCGGCACGCTGGCATCGGGCATCTGTTGGTGAATGGCAGTCAGCCTGCTCCACACATCCGCCACCTCCCAACCCAAGGCAGCAGGTACCACCCAGATAACGCCGTTAAGGAAAGAGGTGCCGGCCAGCTCCTTTTCCAAAGGGAATACCCCATTCAGAACGGACCCGGACGTCACCTCCACATAATGCAGTCTGTCTACAGACTGGCAAGCAATATAATTTGCAGCAAATCTTTTCACGGAAATCAATTAACCGGACTCTTGGCAAGCTTGGGGCTCACACGCAAGGGTCTCTTTTTAAGCATGGAATCGGTATGTACGGAATCGGCCGGCGTGCCTTTTACGACTACAGTATCCGCAGGAAGCTCCTGTGGAGTTATCACCTCCGTACCGTAATTGTACTTCATCAAAGTCAGACTGTCAACATACACCTTATGCACACGGGTATCGGGAGTAAGCATCCGGATGTAGCCGTACACCTGCTGCACCTGTCGGGCCGGCAGCGAACGAAGCACCACCTGATGGTATCCGTCGCGGGTAATCGTCCGGACTACATTCACCGTAGTATCCAGCTGCACCACACTCAGTCTTATTTCGGGATAATGCTTCATCCCGTTATGAATTCCCCACACATTGAGGCCCAGCACAAATGTACTGCCCGATCCGTAGGGAACCTCGGGCTTTATCTGGTACGACACAAGCCCACCCTGCTCACCTTCGAAGGTGATAAAGGGACGGCGTGGCCATATATTTAACGAATCACGTTCGGTAGCAGGACCGGCATTGGCCTGTACATCGCCCAATGCTTTGGTGCGGCTGTCTATTTCGGCCAGCACACCGTCGTACACCTCCATGTAGATTTTCAGATTCTTTCCATACCATACGATGGAGCTGTCGTATACAGCCTGGGTGGTATTATGTTTACGGAAAACCGACTCGTAAAGCGCCTGCTTGGAAGCATCCTCTTTATATTTCAGGTAATCCGTACCAATCATGGCCTCGGCAAGGTATACGTCCACCATAACCGCCTGCATCTCCTTCTCTTTCAGAATGCCCTCGGGCACTTTGCTGCAAGCAATTAAAGCCAACGATGTAAGAAAAGCAAAACTATATCTTGAAAGTTTACTACGCATGCGTTTCTGTAGCTTTTGTTTCTTTTGCAAGACTTTCGGACAAGGTATGACGATAAAATATCAGCAACACAAATACACCTACACAAATCGCCGAATCAGCCAGGTTGAAGATAGGACGGAAAAACACAAACTCCTCTCCACCCCATACAGGCACCCATTCGGGCATTACGGTCTGCACAATAGGGAAATAAAACATATCCACAACCTTTCCGTGCAGCCAGGTCTCGTAACCTCCTCCGGCGGGCATAAAGGTGGCAACCTGACCATAGCTATGGTCGAACACCACTCCGTAAAAGATTGAATCGATAATATTCCCCATGGCTCCGGCCCAGATCAGCGCGATACAGGCAATAAAGCGGAAGCTATAGTTTTTCTTTACCAATCCATACAGATAATAGCCAATAAAACCAACAGCAATGATCCGGAATACGGAAAGGAAAAGTTTACCAATCACCTCGATGCCGAAAGCCATACCCGGATTTTCGGTGAAGTAAAGATAAAACCACTTTGTAATTTCAATACTTTCATGCAATTGCATGTGCGTTTTAATCCAGATCTTAAGCGCCTGATCGGCAGTTAGCAGAATCAAAATAATCAGCACTGCGCCCCACCCTTTGGAATACTTCATTGTTTGTTTATAATTACCTGTTTCGCAAAAAACAATTCGACAAACTTGCAAAACAATCTGTCTGCCTGCTTGCCGAATTGTGAATTATCTCTTAAAATTCAATCACCGTACGCCGCCCTGTTTTGCTTCGATGCTTAACGTAGCATGCGGTACAGCACGTAATCTCTCTTTAGGAATCAATTTACCGGTTTCGCGGCAAATACCATACGTTTTGTTTTCGATACGGATCAGGGCAGCCTGCAGACTTTGAATAAACTTCATCTGACGTTGTGCCAATCTGCCGGCCTCTTCTTTTGAAAGTGTAGCAGCCCCCTCTTCCAACACTTTAAATGTAGGAGAAGTATCGGCAACATCGTTACCGTCCGAGTTTGTAACCCCCGAGCGTAACAACTCATAATCTTTCTTCGCGATGTCTAACTTATCGAGTATAATTGCTTTGAACTCCTCAAGTTCTGCATCCGAATATCTAGTCTTTTCTGCCATGGTTCATTAATTTATGGTTCAACAATACTATTATTTTCTTTCACCCTGTAACAGCTCAAATATACGTAAAATATTATTTGCTGCAACAAAAGTGATATGCTAATTTACTTATTATTTCAAGCCTTCTCAACTTTTACAGTTAATTTGAATTCTTCGAAATCAAGTTCGGTTCCATCGCTCACCACATCTGCAATCTCAATAGATTCGGCAAGTACCTGACCGGCAATGTATGAGCTGTAGGCGCGGATGGCCGGATCCATGTCTTCGGACGATAAAACGGCGATCGTGATCTTGTCTGTTATATCGAAACCGCTTGACTTACGGATGTTCTGAATCCGGTTTACCAGCTCGCGGGCCAAACCTTCCAGACGAAGTTCTTCGGTAACGGTAATGTCCAGGGCAACAGTCAGACGACCTTCGTTGGCCACCAGCCAGCCCGGAATATCTTCCGAGATCACCTCTACGTCGGCCAACTCCACAACGGCCTGCTGACCATCGATATCGAAGGCAAAACTTCCCGTAGCTTCAAACTGCTGGATGTTTTCCTGCGTCATAGCCTGGATTGCTGCAGCCAGCTGCTTCATCACCTTTCCGTAACGCGGACCTAACTTCTTGAAATCAGGTTTGATACGTTTCACCAGAATACCGGCGGCATTATCCACAAAGGTAAGCTCCTTCACATTCACCTCGTTCAGAATCAGGTTCTTCACCAGTTCGATTGCCGCCTGCTGATGGGCATCGGCCACCGGAACCATGATAGCCTGCAGCGGCTGACGAACCTTGATGTTCACCTTTCTGCGCAAAGCCAATACCATAGACGAGATAGACTGTGCCAGCTGCATACGCTCTTCCAGGTCTTTGTCTACCCACGCCTCGTTGCAAACAGGGAAGTCGGCCAGGTGAACAGACTCGGATTTATCGCGGCCCGTTACGGCAATCAAGTCCGTAAACAGCTGATCCGCATAGAACGGAGCGATAGGCGCCATCAATTTGGCAACCGTTTCCAGACAGATATACAACGTCTGGTATGCCGAAAGCTTATCGGTAGTCATTCCCCCACCCCAGAAACGGCGGCGGTTCAAACGTACGTACCAGTTGCTCAGGTTGTCGTTTACAAAATCGGATATGGCGCGACCGGCACGTGTAGGCTCGTATGTATCATAGAAACCATCCACATCCTTTACCAGCGAATTGAGCAGCGACAAAATCCAGCGGTCAATTTCCGGACGTTCCTCCATGGGTACGTCGGCCTCCTTGTAATCGAACCCGTCTACGTTGGCATACAGCACAAAGAACGAGTACGTATTATACAATGTACCGAAGAATTTGCGGCGCACCTCTTCGATGCCGTCCACATCAAACTTAATATTATCCCACGGAGAGGCGTTGGTAATCATATACCAGCGAAGCGGATCCGAGCCGTACTGTTCGATAGTTTCGAACGGATCCACCGCATTGCCAAGCCGCTTAGACATCTTGTTACCATTCTTATCCAGCACCAGACCGTTAGACACTACAGCCTTGTAAGCCACACTGTCGAACACCATGGTAGCAATCGCATGCAAGGTAAAGAACCAACCACGGGTCTGGTCCACACCCTCTGCGATAAAGTCGGCCGGATACACAAAACCCTTATCCAGCGCATCCTTGTTCTCGAACGGATAATGAATCTGCGCATAAGGCATCGCACCCGAGTCGAACCAAACATCAATCAGGTCCGTTTCACGTTTCATAGGCTTACCCTCGCAATTGCTTACCAGGATAATATCATCTACATACGGACGGTGCAAATCTATCTTATCGTAATTCTCCTTATCGTATTGACCCGGAACGAAACCCTTGTACGGGTTGCTTTCCATAAAGCCCGCCTTCACAGACCTTTCTATCTCATTGTAAAGCTCTTCCACCGAACCGATGCACTTCTCTTCCGTGCCATCCTCTGTACGCCAGATAGGCAGCGGAGTACCCCAGTAGCGGCTTCTGCTTAAGTTCCAGTCCTGCAGATTTTCCAGCCACTTGCCAAAACGGCCTGTACCGGTGCTCTGCGGTTTCCAGTTAATTGTATTATTCAGTTCGATCATCCGTTCGCGGCAAGCGGTAGTCTTGATAAACCAGCTATCCAGCGGATAATACAAAACAGGCTTGTCTGTACGCCAGCAATGCGGATAATTGTGAATATGTTTTTCGATACGGAACACACGGTTCTGCTGTTTCAGCATCACACTGAGGTCGATATCCAGGGTAGCATCCGCATCCGTAAGCTCCGGATCGTAGGCATTCTTTACGAAACGACCGGCATAGATAGCATACAGCTCCTTGTCCATCTGGGCATCGATAAAGTCCAGATCCAGCTCTTCAAGCAGATAGAATTTACCCGTCAGATCCACCATCGGACGCTGGTTACCCTCTTTGTCCACCATCATCAACGGAGGCACCCCGTTGGCCTTAGCCACACGGTCGTCGTCCGCACCAAAGGTAGGCGCGATATGAACGATACCCGTACCATCTTCGGTGGTAACAAAATCGCCTGTAATCACACGGAAAGCACCTTCACCCGGATTCACCCAGGGAACAAGCTGCTCGTATTTCATACCAGCCAGTTCGGTACCCTTCCATTCACCCACAATCTGGTAAGGAATCAGCTTGTCGCCCACCTTGTAATCGGCCAGGGCAATTCCCTCTGCCTTCACATTAAAGTAAGCAGCCACCAGATCCTTAGCCAAAACAGCCGTCATCGGCATACCCGTATACGGATTGTAAGACTGAACAGCCACGTAGGTTACGTTCGGTCCCACACACAAAGCCGTATTGGATGGCAAGGTCCACGGAGTGGTTGTCCACGCCAGGAAGAAAGCCTCGCCAAAGGCCGCCATCTCCGGTTTGGGATCAATTATCTTAAACTGAGCCGTACAGGTTGTATCCTTTACATCCTTGTAGCAACCCGGCTGATTCAGCTCGTGGGTACTCAAGCCCGTACCGGCAGCCGGCGAATAGGGCTGAATGGTATACCCCTTGTAAAGCATCTCCTGCTTGTATAGCTCCTTCAGCAGATACCATAAAGTCTCGATATAGCGGTTATCGTAGGTGATATACGGATCATCCATATCCACCCAGTAACCCATCTTGTTGGTAAGATCTTCCCACTCTTTGGTAAACTTCATCACATCCTTGCGGCATGCGGCGTTGTACTCGGCTACAGTAATCTTCTTTCCAATATCTTCCTTGGTGATACCCAAAGCCTTTTCCACACCCAGTTCTACGGGCAGACCATGCGTATCCCAACCTGCCTTACGTTTCACCTGAAAACCCTTCATGGTTTTGTAACGGCAGAAAATATCTTTTATAGAACGAGCAATAACGTGGTGAATACCCGGCATTCCGTTTGCAGAGGGCGGACCTTCATAAAATACAAATGAAGGGGCACCTTCCCGGATTTCAAGACTCTTGTGAAAGATATCGCCTTCGGCCCATCTTTTCAACACCTCTTTGTTCACACCCGACAAGTCAAACTTTGAATATTCAGCAAATTTTTTACTCATATCTATTTATTTATTCTTGCAATTCTAAAATTGCCGCAAAGGTAATTTTTTTATTTAAAGTTTGCAATAAAAAAACAACCCCGTTTGCACCCGATATTCACCATTTTAGATAATAATATTAAAAAAAGGAGCTTACCGTATTACAGTGTAATAGGGTAAGCCATATTCTTTAAACGATCCGGCGCATCCGGATAAACCATTAAAGCAACTCTTTTTCTATAATATTTTTAAGTTCCAGTTTTGAAACCGTTCCCAGCATCTGTTTGTAAGAACCATCGGCGCGGCACAACAATAAAGTAGGCACCGTACGGATGTTGTAAGCCTCTTCCAGCTTAGGCTCCTTATCAAGATCCACCTTGTAGAAATCCACCTTTCCGGCAAATTCCTTTTTCAGGTCGTCCAGAATCGGGTTCAGGTTTTTGCAATAGACACACCAGGTAGTATAAAAATCCACCAGACAAGGCCTTTCACCCTTGAAACTCCATTTATCAACGTTCTTATAATCGCCCACCTTCTGTTCATAGTCGGCAGTAGTTAAATGCGGTACACTCATATCGTTTCCAATTAGTTTGAAATAATACTATAACTATTCAAGCACCCGATTGGTTCAACGGCTCCTCAAACTTCTTACACAAGCCATCCTGAAACCAGCAATGCAGCAGCTTCGCGGTCCGTTTCCTTGCGTAAATCAGGCCAAAGCCTGTTTCAGGTCGGCCAACAGATCATCTATCCCCTCAATACCGATGGAAAGACGCAGCAAGTCGCCGGTTATACCCAACTCCAGCCGCTGTTTTTCGGGCACCGCATCGTGCGTCATCACCATGGGGAAGCACACCAGCGACTCCACCCCACCCAGACTGTCGGCCAGGGCGAACACCTTCAGTTTCTTAACAAAAGCATTTACCGACTCGCGGTTACCCTCCTTCAGGCGGAACGACACCATCCCCCCGAATCCACTCATCTGCCTGCGTGCCACCTCGTGATTGGGATGTTGGGGCAACCCCGGGAAATAAACCTGGCTCACCCTGGGATGATCCTGCAGAAAACGGGCAACAGCAAAGGCATTCGCTTCGTGCTGACGCATACGTACCGCCAGAGTCTTTACACCCCGCAAGGTAAGCCATACATCCTGCGGACCGGGAATGGCACCAATCGTATTCTGGAAAAACCGAAGCTCCTCGTAAATAGACGCATCATTCAGCAACACCGCCCCGCCTATCACATCCGAGTGCCCCGCAATATACTTGGTAGTACTCTGCACCACAATATCCGCCCCCAGCTCCAGCGGACGCTGAAAATAGGGCGAGGCAAAGGTATTATCCACCGCCAGCAACACACCGCGCGCCCTGGCAATGGCGGCCACCGCCTCGATATCCACAATTGTAAGCAACGGATTGGTGGGCGTTTCCAGCCAGATCAGCTTCGTGTTGCTGCCAATGGCCCCTTCAAACTCCTGCGCATCACTCCCCTCCACATACGAAAAGGTAATACCGTAACGCGAAAACAACCGTTCAAACAAACGCACCGTCCCGCCGTACACATTGGCAACGGTAACGATATGGTCGCCGGGGTTGAGCAATGAAAAAACAGCATGTTCGGCCGCCATACCCGAGGCGAAGGCAAGACCGTAGCGTGCATGCTCCAAAGCAGCGAGCGACACCTCAAGCGCTGTACGCGTGGGGTTGCTCAGCCGGCTGTATTCAAAACCCTTGTGTTCGCCAATCCCCTGTTGGGTAAATGTGGAAGTCTGATAAACAGGCACTACAGTAGCACCTGTAGCCGCATCCGGAGCCTGCCCCTCGTGTATAGCCATTGTTGAAAAATCCATAGCACATCAATTAAATTCGTAAACAAAACCTAAAACAATCCTTTGCCCTGAAGACAAAACCTAAACAATCTAAAAGCCCTAAAGCAACAACCTTGTAATGATTGCAAAGGTAACCCCCACCCCATTCGCCCCCAATACCATGTTTAAGGTATATTTACAGCAAGAGTTTTACAAGACAGAGCTTCTATCTTGTTCGATAAATTGATTACAAATTGCGTAAATTTAGTGCAGTGATTACTTACAATTATGCCCGCAGGTTATTGTATAGATGCTTCTGAAAATTGATGAAAAGCGAAGAGATACTTGAAACTTCCCCCAGAATTGCTTTGGCATCTTCGAGAGATTGATATTTGTTTATCAACAGAGTAGGAAGTTTATCCTGATCCAACTCCTCTACCCCTGTTTCGATATACTTACTTAAAACGAATTCAATAAACTCCTTTTGTTTATCGTTCAAAATAGCGAAGATATTCGACTGTGAAGCAGCAACACGATCCTCGCGACTTATGGGTTTTATATCACTGTTAAAGACATACTCCAGCACATCGAAAAGATCGCTATTCTCTGCATTAATCAACGTTTGTAATGTACTGAGCTCAGCCTTACCAAAACCTGCATCTTCCAGTTTCTCTAATAAAACCCTACGGGTAGTAGGATTACCCCAAATGGCACGAAGTTCCTCCTCACTGGAAAACAGCTTAGGTAATTCACCAAAAAGATTATTCAGAAACTCCTCTGCCGAAACAGGCTTCCCGTCGGCACTCCAGAAAGAGGT
>OBMA010001898.1_pt1 | contig 12547 bp, 6 predicted proteins | sample 1539141 | NCBI WGS metagenome assembly OBMA01 (sample SAMEA3991484, study PRJEB22521) | metagenome | biome: anthropogenic terrestrial biome; feature: sewage plant; material: raw primary sludge | place: Sweden | collected 2012-09-26 | reverse complement strand
CATGGGTGTGCCTTTTGCAGAAGACAGAAATGATGTTCTGGCAAGGGAGACAATAGTTCAGTTGAGGTAAGGACCTATTAGTTGAACATTAGAGTGGAAGTCATATATATGAGTAAAATGGGTGTCACATTAAATATTTTGTGACTACCCAATCTTCTATTGTATTGGTGGTATTTAAGGTGAACTAATCCGCATGTGTTTTATATAATTTCAGACAGAAACAATTATCCTTAGTGAAAAAAATAAGAAAATTATGGTTCGGTTATTGAGTTATTTTAAAACCTTATTCCTAACAGCAGCTTTCACTATTTCCAGTGACATTTATGCCCGGTATAATGACCATTGCAATAACATGTATACATGTAATTCCAGGTGCATCATTTATGCTTCTGGCACTTACAGTATAGATTTTAATACCAGAAAATGGTATCAGTAATGTTACCAGCGATTTCTAACCAAATGTGACTGGTATTACTATTAGGGTATTCGATGTATCAAATGTTACTATCATTATCACTATTGTGGATATAGTATTGGGCTCTATCACGATACTCCATTTAACTCCTACAAAGAGGTTACGCTCGGATGAAATGCCTCTGTTTAACACCACAGCAGCTAACTGTGGCTACAGGATCGAGAACTATATCTGTGCTTTTATGGTCATTCCTAAGAATACTAGAGAAACTTACTGTACGATACAATTCAAATGACAAAACCTCCACTCCTACGGATTGTGCCTTTGATCATAAGATTAACAATCTCAAGAATGTTCCTCTCCTTTTAAACATCATTGGAAAATTCATTATTTAAATATATAATGAACCTGCCGACCTACTTTAACATCGCCTCCTTAGCGTATCCTTTCCGATTCTAAAAGGTTAATTTAATTGATTAAAAGTAAATTTATATTTATATATTTAGATAAAAGAAGATGATTTTAACTACACAAAAAAAATAAATTAACTTACTTTCTTCTGAAAGAAGTACCTTCAGATAATTTGGCCTTACCACCGGTTGGAGTACATAAGACAGTAGAGCATGATTCACAAGTGACAGCAGTTTGAGCATGAGAAAAAACAGTGGTGATGTTCAAACAACCTGGGCATTTGACATCCAAGAAGTAGGATCTTGGGCCTTGAACCAAAGTCTTTAACTTGTGCTTTCTGGCTTCAGAAGCAGCAGTTGGGTGCAACAAATCTTGAACTAAAACCTGTAATGAAATAAATAGAAACGAAAACGAAAGTCGTTTCACAAAAAAAATTGATGTTAGTAATTTGAAAACTGTAGGGTTGGGTAGGATACATCAGAAAAGTTAGAGGAGACAGGAAAAAGTGAGCATTTGTGCTCCAAAAAAAGAAGGATAAATCATTACCCAGCAGTATCCGGCATCATGATCCGCCATCTTCAACTGCTATAAGTTTCTATTATTGTTAGATTACCCATAACTCAACACCATATGCTTATCTCCACAGTAGATCTCAAATTTTCTGCTATACAGAGCCTTTCAATTCCCTATCTAAAAATTAATTGCTTTCTTTGCATGTCTTTAAAGTCTCCGTTACCAGTTTAATGCATGATTTGTTGATTTTGCGGAAACGCATACTCCTATCAAATGTCAGAGGTTGATTACTGCTTTATTTTCCTTTCTTTCTTTTTATTTTAGGCTTTTTTCTTCTACTAGAATTTCATCCGAATTCATTCCTCAAATATTGTTCTCTTCTGTTTCCTTCACATCTTATGTTTAATATCTCTTTCACATACCATATTGATCTAATATATATGCACTAATTATCTGGTGTGTTTTCGTATTCTCTAAATAAAAGCAAATGCTATATAGAACTTTTAACGTCTAATATCAATTATAGATAGTGTTAATGACTTGCAAGTTACAGCACACATGAAAGATGAGAGCATACTTACTAAACTGGGCCCAAGAAAGGTCAGCGGGAAGCAGAGGGGAATTGCTGCATTTCCCACCACGTCCTGGTGGGAGTTTCCTTTCCGAGAGCCACATTGCCTAGCTAGAGGAAGAGAGCCTTGGGCAGGGCGGATCCCGTCTAGATGGGTGGCAAACAAAAGTTTATGGTGGCCCGTGTTAAATGCGAACACACCTTCCTTTTTTCTTCTGAAATTTCCCCGGCAGATTTTTATTAAATTTTTTTCTTTATAATCCAATGGTGCATGGGTGAAAATGTATGGGCTAAATACAAGAAAGGATGTCAATATTTCTTTTTTACGCGGAAGGTTATAATAGACGTAAGTAATATGGAAAGAATTTATGGGATTTATAAAATAGATAATAAGTAGATAGCTGTCACAATGAACAGATCTTTTCACTTTCTAATAAAGTACATATATATACATGTTCTTCTTGTTTTTTATTTTCACATTAAGCAGCAGGCTATTATGCCTTTTTTTATTTTTTTCTTTTCATCATTCGATGGACTTTCATTTGACCTTCGAGTGGTAGAGTTTTTAGTCAAGGACGTTTTCGTTGGCGTTTGTTCACCCTTTTTTGTTGTAGATTTTTTTGGTTCATCTAGAGTAGTTGTTACTGAATGGCTTTCGAAGCTTGTATTACCTCCTCCTCCAGTTTCAATAACACCGGTCTTCCCTTTGTCACGTAAGAGAGGCGAATTCTCCAGCGGATACATCTTGCTTATAAACCCTTGCAAAAGTTTCCTGCGATCACTTTTAGATTTTTCAATCTTCAATAGTACTGCCAAGAACAAATCTTCAACATTTACATTGAACTTGGAAGATGTCTCAAAATAGTCTAAAATTGCCTGGCGAGAAACCCAACTCTTGGATAAATGTTAAAACCTTTTCATGAGTAATTGTTCTTTCCGAATCAAGATCACATTTCGTACACGCTATAATAATTGGAATATCCAATTCACATTCCAAACGTACGTGGTGAATAATACAAATATAAGACTCTAAGCTGGTAAGAGAGCTGTCATTAGTAGAATCGAAACATAATATAATTGCATCAGACTGCCTAATTTGAAGAGTAGTTAGCTCTGAAAGGTACGAAACCTCCATTTGATTGGTATCAAAAACTTGAACATCAATACTGGTGCGTCTTTGAGCAGTCGATTTATTGGCATTGATCAGGCGCTCTTCTAGGAAATTGCCACAACTTTCATAAATTGTGCCAGAGTTTTTAGCTTTGAAACCCGCATAATTCGGCAACTGTCCTTTTACGCCAAAGGTACGATAGTATTTTACCAAAGTATCAAATTGGATTGTCTTGTGGTAGAGGTCCGAAACCCTATAACGATTAGCATCTGATATTTGAAATGAACTACCTAGCCAACTGCGAACCAGAGAAGTTTTTCCAGAATGATCATCCCCCATTACAGTAATCTTCGAAGATTTCAAGTCGAAACATCTTGGGATTGACGCAAGGCTTGCGCCGTATGATAAGCGAACACTCATAGCGTTTGACCTAATACGGTATAATTAAAAGAAAAAAAGACAAAAAAATAGGATAGCCAACACAGAGCAGAACCTCAACAATTTCTCTAGATACAATTCACATGCTCAGCGTTTCTTTATATACGTTCTCTCTGTATATATTCCTTTGAAAATTTCTTAGATTTTTTTGAAATTAAATAATAAGTAACGAGCCGATCGTTAAGGTAAGTACTTGAAAAGGATTTTTCAAAGAAGGCAAGCATAGACGATCTCTACGACATTTTTTTTTGCCCTTGATGTTCTTATGAAAAACAACTTCTACAAGTTGTACTTATCAGAAGTGCAAAAAAAAAAAATTGTTTAGACGACAAAAATAGCGTTTAATAATCAAGGTCATGGCTTTTAAACAAAGCGTTAATCTTAATCCCTTTTGAAGATCGTTGCACCATTACGTATTAAAGCATTTTTTTCCTCCGTCAAGATCTTACCCGAATACTGCTGCAGGACATACAAAGCGCACTGACATGACGCAGGAAGATTGATTAGAACCGTCCGCAAAATTTTCTTTGTTACAGCATTAGTAACGCATCACCTCCTTCTCAAGCTAGGGCACTTTTAACTCATAAAGCGACACATTGCCTTTTCAAATATTGTAGCTTTTCAAATCACGCAATGGAATATTTGCAGCATTCATTGTTCCGTCAAAAGTAAAATTTATTTTTAGTACTTCAACGTGGAAGGCAAACCTTGCCTTATACCTTTACATGGATGGTTTTATGCTATTGGGAAACGAAGTCAAAAGGCTAAACAAAAAGATAAAGGAGGGGCATATTATCGGACCACCTCGTATAGCAAGAAAGGGTACTTATCAAAAGAAAAGGTCGCTGAAAATCGAGCCCCTCTTGAGAATTTGATTTTCATACATATCCCTTTTCTCTTCCGGGTTAAAGCCTTTACATAAATGTGTCATTGTATAGCATTACTTTTTTTTTGGTGTGAAAAAAAAATCGGAAAAATATTCACAGGGTAATGCTGAGATAGCTTTTCTTACCCTCCTTGGAATTTGGAATATTTCGAGATTTCATCATTTAGCCCAAAAGGGTAATTGCGTAAACATTTGTAATTTCTTGGTGTATTTGTTTTGATTGTTCATTGTTTATGACCAGCTACTTTATTCATACTCTTCCACACTACTTTTTTTTCTTGATTACACCTCGAATCCTGCGAACTTCGTGGTTAGAAGATCATAACAAAGTTAGACAGGACAACAACAGCAATAATGACCGGCGGGCAGTCTTACAGTTCTAATATGATCGTCTGGATACCAGATGAGAAAGAAGTTTTCGTAAAAGGGGAGCTGATGAGTACCGATATCAACAAGAATAAATTTACAGGCCAAGAAGAACAAATAGGAATTGTCCACCCGTTGGATTCCACAGAGGTTTCTAATCTAGTGCAGGTACGAATATCCGATGTATTTCCAGTTAACCCATCGACTTTTGACAAAGTAGAGAATATGTCTGAGTTAACCCATTTGAATGAGCCGTCTGTGCTTTATAACCTAGAAAAGAGGTACGATTGTGATCTAATATACACCTATTCCGGCTTATTTTTAGTGGCGATTAACCCTTATCACAATTTGAATTTATATTCTGAAGACCATATAAACTTGTACCACAACAAGCATAACAGGTTATCAAAGAGCAGCTTGGATGAAAACTCCCATGAAAAACTACCGCCGCATATATTTGCAATTGCAGAAGAAGCCTATGAGAATCTTTTATCTGAAGGAAAAGATCAATCTATTTTAGTCACTGGTGAATCCGGTGCGGGCAAGACAGAAAATACGAAAAAGATTCTACAATATCTAGCATCTATAACTTCTGGTTCTCCTTCCAATATAGCTCCTGTTAGTGGTAGTTCTATTGTAGAAAGCTTCGAAATGAAAATTCTACAAAGTAACCCTATCTTAGAGTCTTTTGGTAATGCACAGACTGTACGAAATAACAATTCTTCAAGATTCGGTAAATTCATAAAGATAGAATTTAATGAACATGGTATGATCAATGGTGCGCATATCGAGTGGTACCTTTTAGAGAAATCAAGAATTGTTCATCAAAATTCAAAAGAAAGAAATTATCATATATTTTACCAACTATTATCCGGTTTAGACGATTCTGAGTTGAAAAATCTACGCCTTAAATCTAGGAACGTAAAAGATTACAAAATTTTATCCAACTCTAACCAGGATATTATACCAGGAATCAACGACGTAGAGAATTTTAAAGAATTGCTCTCGGCATTGAATATTATTGGGTTTTCAAAAGATCAAATAAGATGGATATTTCAAGTAGTGGCAATTATTTTATTAATCGGTAACATCGAGTTCGTATCAGACAGAGCAGAACAAGCATCCTTCAAAAATGATGTTAGCGCAATTTGTAGCAATTTAGGCGTGGACGAAAAAGATTTCCAAACTGCCATATTAAGGCCTAGATCAAAAGCCGGAAAAGAGTGGGTTTCACAGTCCAAAAACTCCCAACAAGCTAAGTTCATCCTAAATGCCTTATCAAGAAATCTTTATGAGCGGTTGTTCGGATATATTGTGGATATGATTAATAAAAACTTGGACCATGGGAGTGCAACTTTGAATTACATTGGATTGTTGGATATTGCTGGTTTTGAAATATTCGAAAATAATTCCTTTGAACAATTATGCATCAACTATACAAATGAAAAATTACAGCAGTTCTTTAATAACCATATGTTTGTTTTAGAACAGAGCGAATATTTAAAGGAAAACATTCAGTGGGATTATATAGATTACGGAAAAGATTTGCAACTGACGATTGATTTGATCGAAAACAAGGGGCCACCGACCGGTGTACTACCGTTATTGGATGAGGAAGCCGTTTTGCCCAAATCCACTGATGAGTCATTCTACTCTAAACTGATCTCAACTTGGGACCAAAACTCTTCAAAGTTTAAACGTTCAAGATTAAAAAATGGGTTCATTTTGAAACACTATGCTGGGGATGTGGAATACACTGTGGAAGGCTGGTTACCCAAAAACAAAGATCCTTTAAACGATAATCTCTTGTCTTTGTTGTCTTCTTCACAAAACGATATCATTTCAAAACTGTTCCAGCCAGAGGGCGAAAAATCTTCTAGTGCTGGTGTGGAAGCCAACATCTCCAACCAAGAAGTTAAGAAATCAGCTAGGACAAGTACCTTCAAGACTACATCATCACGCCATAGAGAACAACAGATAACATTACTAAATCAACTAGCTTCTACCCACCCACATTTTGTTCGTTGTATAATTCCAAACAACGTGAAAAAAGCGAAAACATTTAACAGAAGGTTAATCTTAGATCAATTACGTTGTAATGGTGTGCTAGAGGGTATTAGACTTGCCAGAGAAGGTTACCCAAATAGGATAGCATTCCAAGAATTTTTCCAGCGGTATAGGATCTTGTATCCTGAAAATTCAACCACCACGACTTTCAGTTCTAAATTAAAAGCCAGTACCAAACAAAACTGTGAGTTTCTTCTAACGTCTTTGCAACTGGATACGAAAGTTTATAAAATTGGTAATACTAAACTGTTTTTCAAAGCTGGAGTATTGGCAGATTTGGAAAAACAAAAAGATGTTAAGCTGAATAATATTATGATTAAACTAACAGCAACTATACGAGGTTACACAGTAAGAAAAGAAATAACGTACCATCTACAAAAATTAAAGAAAACAAGGGTGATTGGTAATACCTTCAGATTATATAATAGACTGGTGAAGGAAGATCCTTGGTTTAGTTTATTTATCAGGATCAAGCCACTTCTAATATCATCCAATGACATGACCAGAACCAAAAAATTCAACGAGCAAATTAATAAACTGAAGAACGACCTTCAAGAAATGGAATCTAAGAAGAAGTTTTTGGAAGAAAAGAACCAAAAAACTGTCAATGAGTTGGAAAATACGCAGGACTTGCTAAATCAGGAGAAAGAGAATTTAAGAAAAAATGAGAGCTTATTAAATAGAGTTAAAACCAGCTCAGAAACATTACAAAAACAATTCGATGACCTTGTTTCTGAAAAGGATGAAATTAGCAGGGAAAAACTAGAAGTTGCGCAAAATCTTGAAGAAGCTCATCAAAAAATCCAAGGTCTTCAAGAAACTATTAAAGAACGGGAGGCGACCTTAGAGAAATTACACTCAAAGAATAACGAACTAATAAAGCAAATATCAGACTTGAACTGTGACATTTCTAAGGAACAGAGCTCCCAGTCATTAATCAAAGAATCTAAATTGAAGCTAGAAAACGAAATAAAGAGATTAAAAGATGTCATAAACTCGAAAGAGGAAGAAATAAAATCGTTCAACGATAAGTTAAGTTCCTCAGAAGAAGATCTTGACATAAAATTGGTCACTTTAGAGAAAAATTGTAACATTGCGATGTCAAGACTACAATCCCTTGTAACAGAAAATTCAGATTTGCGTTCGAAAAATGAGAATTTCAAGAAAGAAAAGGCAGCACTGAATAACCAGTTGAAAAATAAGGAAAGTGAACTGTTAAAGATGAAAGAAAAAATAGATAATCACAAAAAAGAGCTTGCTACTTTTTCCAAGCAAAGAGATGACGCAGTTAGCGAACATGGTAAAATTACTGCTGAACTAAAAGAGACAAGAATCCAACTTACCGAGTATAAATCTAACTATCAAAAGATTAAAGAAGAATATTCCAACTTCCAAAGAGAAACGAAGGAACAAGAGCAAAAGAAAAGAAACAGCCTGGTTGGGTCTCTGAACGATAGTAAAATTAAAGAATTGGAAGCTCGGTTGTCACAGGAAATATCCTTAAATCAATACTTAAACAAAAGAATATCAGGAAATTCTGTAGAAACGAATATTTCGTCTACTAGACGTTCCACATCGTATTCAGATTATCCACTTGACAAAGAAGATATAATAAAAAAATACTATGACCTTCAATTAGCGTTTACTGAAATAACTAGGAATCTAGAGAATGAAATTGAAGAGAAGAAGAACTTAATTTCTAGATTGAGATTCACTGAAACAAGACTAGCATCTTCGTCTTTTGAGGACCAAAAGATTAAGGCACAAATGAAGAAATTAAAAAAATTGATCCAGGATATGGACCCTAGTATTCCTTTGGACAGTATTCTAAATGAGCCGCTAAATAACTGCCCTGACAAAGAGTCTGATATTAACAAATTAATGCTTGAGGTCGATTATTTAAAAAGACAATTGGATATCGAAACAAGAGCTCACTACGATGCAGAAAATGCCATATCTGCTTTACACAGTAAATTTAGAAAGATCCAAGGGGAAAGCTCCCTGTCATCTTCTGATATTTACAAACTGAAGTTCGAAGCCAGTGAAGAAAGAGTCAAATCCTTGGAAGACAAGCTAAAAACCATGCCTTTACGTGATCGAACAAATTTACCTGTCGGAGATATTATAAAGAACCGTGATAGCATTTCAAAATATGAAGAAGAAATTCGCTATTATAAACTTGAAAACTACAAGCTCCAAGAAATATTAAATGAATCAAATGGAAAATTGAGCCAACTCACTCTTGACTTTAGGCAATCAAAATCCAAAGAAGCCCTACTTAGTGAACAATTAGACAGATTACAGAAAGACCTTGAATCTACGGAACGCCAAAAAGAACTACTATCATCCACAATAAAACAGCAGAAACAGCAATTTGAAAACTGCATGGACGATCTGCAAGGGAATGAACTGCGGCTAAGAGAACATATTCATGCACTAAAACAAGCTGAAGAGGACGTAAAGAATATGGCGTCTATCATTGAAAAATTGAAAACTCAAAATAAGCAAAAGGAAAAGTTAATCTGGGAGCGCGAAATGGAAAGAAATGACTCAGATATGCAATTACAGGAAACTCTGCTGGAGTTGAAGAGAGTCCAAGATGTAAAGAAAATCCTGAGTGATGATTTGGCCCATTTAAAGGAGCGATTGAGCGCTGTAGAAGATAGATCCCAATATACGGATGAGATTAATAGATTAAAGGAAGAATTGAACTGCTCTTTAAAAGCTGAAACGAACTTAAAAAAAGAATTTGCAACCCTTAAGTACAAACTGGAAACTTCGACTAATGATTCTGAAGCAAAAATCTCCGATCTGCTGAAGCAGCTCGATCATTATACAAAAGTGGTGGAAATGTTGAACAACGAAAAAGATGCTATTTCTCTTGCAGAAAAAGAACTTTATCAGAAATACGAGGCACTCAATACTGAATGCGAGTCTCTTAAAGGCAAGATAGGGTCTTTGACTAAAATCAAGCAGGAATTGGAATCTGACTTAAATCAAAAGACTGATGCGCTACAGATATCAAACGCAGCACTCTCAAGTTCCACACAAAAGAATAAAGAGATTACTGAAAAAATCAAATATCTGGAGGAAACACTACAACTGCAAATGGAACAAAATTCAAGGAATGGGGAGTTGGTTAAGACATTACAGGCCAGCTGCAATGGATATAAAGATAAATTTGATGATGAGAAGCAGAAGAATATTGATTTATATGAAGAAAATCAAACTTTACAAAAGCTCAACACCGACTTACAGCTTCAACTAAAAAATTTGCATGAAAGATTATCAGACACTACTGAAAAAAACGCATGGTTATCAAAGATTCATGAATTGGAAAATATGGTAAGCCTAGAAACGGACTTGAAATATGAAGAAATGAAAAAGAACAAGAGTTTGGAGAGAGCAGTGGAAGAGTTACAAACTAAGAACTCCCAACAAACAGATGTAATAGAACTAGCGAATAAAAATAGAAGCGAATTTGAGGAAGCTACTTTGAAATATGAGGCTCAAATCTCTGACTTAGAAAAGTACATTTCTCAACAAGAGCTTGAGATGAAGAAATCCATTAGAGATAATTCTTCTTACCGCGACAAAGTGCAGGAAATGGCCCAAGAAATTGAATTCTGGAAAAGCCGTTATGAATCTACCATGATAGGCTCGAAAAATATTGATAGTAACAATGCACAGAGTAAAATTTTCAGTTCACGAACTTTTTTTTAAAAATTTGGAAGACTTTATATCCTTTATATTAAAAAAATAATGATGAGATGTTTTGTATATACAGAATGAGAATATGCATTATTAACAGAAAAAGACGACACGAGCGTTATATACTAAGTGGCATGAACTCTTTCACCCCGTATCCTTCGATAGTAGTCTTAAAGGTGGTACATAAAATAAAGAAAATAACCGATTCAATAGATAAGCAGCGGAAATAAAGTCTTTTTCCTATCTTGAAATCTCCAAAATAAAAGTAATAAAGTACTGCTAAAGTTGTTCAAAACCAACCCTTCTTCTTGGGACTATCGTTTTTGGAGGAGGAGCTGTTACCCAATCCATATGCCTTCAGTACATTTTCCACATCTCCAAAGGATCCTCTGTCTCCTTGCATTACAACAGTAGCTCTACCCTTACCATTGCCAGCATTATTTACATTTCCCGTAAATATCATTTCGGCAACACGTGAGATATCATCTGGCTTCAAATCTTCGATCTTACTTATCATTTCGTTGACTGGGATTTTGCGACCATGCATGAGAACTTGTCTGCCCATATCTTCCAATTCTACCAGTTTAGACTCTAGGTTCATTAGTAGTGAAGATTTCAACTGATTCTTGGCCCTGGAGACTTCGTCTTCAGTTAACCTCAAATCCTTATTAGCAAATGTATTATACATTTGCTGTGCAATTACCTCAACCGCTTGAGGAGCTGCCTGCGGTATACAAGATAATGAAATACCGAAAATACCAGAATCCGAATAAGAATGGTTGAACGCAACACAATTTTCAACAAAGTAATACTGGTTCAAAACGTGGGTATACAAACGAGAATACATCCCCTTTCCTGGCCCACCAGCACTGAAAGAACCACCACCTCCAAGTAAAGTTTGTAATGTTGCTAAAGCATAGATGTCTGGATGATCTATAGGGAGACCTTCAAATCCGATCTGGATGTGGAATAATTCTGGTAAATTCCCAAACACTGGTGCTGGTGGAATACAACTTTCCCCGCCCGTATATTGGGCAACTTTTTTGGTGATCGGAGGGTGTGTAGATTGCCAGTCACCGAGATACTTTTCTGTAAGCTCTAATGCCTTTTCATGAGGAACACCAACAAATGCCGCAACAGTATTTTCTGGGGTGTAGAATTTATTTCTGTAGTCCAATAAGTAGTATTTAGAAATAGAAGGAATGAGCTCTCTAGGGCAGATTAAAGGGGACCCCAAAGTTTCTCCGGAGTATGCTGCTGTGTGCAACAGCTCAGGTAATACCAATTCTGGCTTCATCCAAACTTCATCGATTTCATACTCTGCCGACAGCTTCTGTTCTTGCAGTTCTTGCTCAGTAATCTTAGGGAACCTCACAGTTTCTGACATTAATTGAAGCATTTTACCCACATCCTGGTTGAACACAGAAGCCTGATACATCAAATTTTCTCTAGACGAGGTACACTGGTAATTCCCACCCAGTAACTCCAACGTCTCTGCCATTGCTCGCCCCTCGACGTGTTCGGTTGATTTGAATGCTAGTCTATCCAAGATATGTGTACAACCCTTCAAATTCCTACCTTCAAACCGTGATCCTGCGTCGATGTATAGGCCTAAGGCACTAAAGTGTCCAGGAGTATTTGATGTCGCCACTTTCAGTCCATTCGCTAGTGACGAAAGCTTAAAATTATCGGTTCTAGCGATGTTAGAGTACAACCTCTGAACGCCGTTCCTTAGCATCTTTTGTTATTAATCAGCTCTCTGCTTTGCATTAATTTGACCACCGGCCCTGAAACACCTTTCTTCTAGTCCACCTGTGTAGGCTTTTTCACCTGAATTGTTCATTCTCGATACGCCCTCACGCCGGATGAAAAATTTGTGCAAGAGTCATCATCTCGAAAAGATATGGTGATAAAAACAAGTGTACTTCTAACCTGCCTAATGGTTATAACAGTAGCATAAAGTAGATATACGGACTACAGAAAATGGTTCGTGCCTTCAAAATTAAAGTTCCAGCTTCTTCCGCCAATATCGGCCCTGGTTATGATGTTCTTGGTGTC